>OGQL01002099.1_pt1 | contig 13400 bp, 10 predicted proteins | sample 1553211 | NCBI WGS metagenome assembly OGQL01 (sample SAMEA2579942, study PRJEB22360) | human gut metagenome
CGCAGTTGATAAAGACGACGCCGACCTCGGTCTACAGGTGAGTTATGTAGCAAGTACTTACTATTTCCATGGCTACTACAATGACGGTCCTTGGTGGGGCTATTACCCCGGTTATTGGTATCCCGGATACTGGGGCGGCAATTGGGGAGGTGGATGGTACTATCCCTATCCTATCACTTACAGCTATAGCACTGGTTCATTGCTGGCCGACATGATTAATTTAAAAAATGCTCCGGAAGGACAAAAAGAGAAATTAACTGTTGTCTGGAATGCATACATCAGCGGGTTGCTGGGCGGAAGTGGCAGTTTGAATGTAAACCGTACAACTACTGCCATCAACCAGGCATTCACTCAGAGTCCTTATCTGAAAAAATAAACGTAAGTGAAACAAGTATTCATTTAAAATAAAAAGGAAATATGAAAACTATAAAATATTTAACTCTCAGACTGATGGCGGTAGCCGCTATCGCCATAGCCTTTGCCCTGCCGGCAAAAGCACAGGTAACTCCGTTTACCTATTTCAATGTAGACTGGCAGTTCAACGCTCCTATCAGCAATAACTTTGCAAACAAAGCAAGCGGTTGGGGTATGAACTTCGAAGGTGGATATTATGTACTGCCGGATTTGTCAATCGGTGCCTTTATCAATTATCATACCAATAATGAGTATATTTCACGTCAGACACTACCAATCAGCAACTCGGCAGCCCTGACAACCGACCAGCAACATTCCGTATTTCAGTTGCCTTTCGGTTTCGCAACACACTATCGCTTCAGTGACGGTGCATGCCAACCTTATATCGGATTGAAGCTGGGTGCCAACTATACCAAAATGTCCAGTGACTTTTACATTTACGAAGTAAAAGACAACACTTGGGGTTTCTATGTATCACCAGAAGTCGGTGTGAATATCTACCCCTGGACAAACAGTATCGGCTTCCATCTGGCAGCATTCTACAGCTACTCTACCAACAAGGGAACCGTATTTAACTATGATATGGATAAATTAAACAATTTCGGTTTCCGCCTTGGTGTGGCATTCTAAAGATTTCTAAACTATTCTGTTAAATAGGGGGATTATCCGTGCGCCAGGCAGGGGTAATCCTCTTTTTTTAATTAATAAAATTAAATTCTGACGGGAGTGTTAATATAATAGTTACTTTTGTATGATATTTATTCAGCTAATACAAAAAATGTATGGAGAAATCCGATAGTATTATTATTATACCCACCTATAACGAAAAGGAAAATATAGAGAACATTATCCGGGCTGTATTCGGACTGGAAAAGTTCTTCCACATATTGATTATTGAAGATAACTCACCAGACGGCACGGCAACCATTGTCCGTAAACTGCAAACAGAATTCCCCGACCGTCTTTTCATGATTGAGCGTAAAGGTAAATTAGGACTGGGTACTGCTTACATTGCCGGATTCAAATGGGCGATAGAGCATCAATATGATTTTGTATTTGAAATGGATGCTGACTTCAGTCATAATCCGAATGACCTGCCAAGGCTGTATAACAAATGTGCCGTTGAAGGCTATGATGTAGCTATCGGTTCACGCTATGTCAGTGGTGTGAATGTAGTGAACTGGCCGATGGGGCGTGTGCTGATGTCCTACTTCGCCTCCAAATATGTACGGATTATCACAGGGTTACCCATACATGATACTACCGCCGGATTTAAATGCTATCGCCGTGAAGTCTTGGAAACAATCGGTCTGGATGGCATCCGTTTTAAAGGGTATGCATTCCAGATTGAGATGAAGTTCACTGCTTACAAGTGCGGATTCAAGATAGCCGAAGTTCCTGTGATTTTTGTCAATCGCGAATTAGGTACTTCAAAAATGAACGGAAGTATCTTCGGCGAAGCTGTACTAGGAGTCATTCAATTAAAACTGGGTAGCTGGTTCCGCAAATACCCGCAAAAGAAAACAGTATGAAACGTACATGGATAAAGAATGCACGGATTGTGAATGAAGGCAAGATTTTTCACGGTTCGATAGTGATTGAGAATGAAGTCATAGCTGAAGTGCTGGCAGAAGAAACAGTTCCCTCCCAGCCTTGTGGAGAAATAATAGATGCGAAAGGCTATTATCTGATGCCGGGAGTAATAGACGATCATGTACACTTCCGTGACCCGGGACTGACTCATAAAGCCGACATACATACTGAAAGCACAGCGGCGGCGGCAGGTGGCGTCACCAGTTTTATGGACATGCCCAACACCACTCCGCAAACTACGACCCTGGAAGCTTTGAATGCCAAGTTTGCGGATGCGGCAACCAAAAGCATCGTAAACTATTCATTCTATTTCGGAGCAACCAATACGAATGCGGATGTACTCCCCACACTAGATAAAAACCGGGTATGCGGTGTTAAATTATTTATGGGAGCCAGCACGGGAAATATGTTGGTAGACCGCATGGAAGTACTTAGAAAAGTATTTGCCAATGCAGGTATGCTTATTGCAGCACATTGTGAAGAACAATCTATAATCAGTGCCAATACAACAGCCTTCAAAGAAAAATATGGAGAAGATCCTGATATAAAATACCACCCACAGATACGTAGTGCGGAAGCATGTGTATATTCTTCCTCATTAGCCATCCGGCTGGCAAAAGAAAACAATGCCCGCCTGCACATCCTGCACATCAGCACCGCACAAGAACTGGATTTGCTTGAAGACAAACCTCTGAGTGAAAAAAAGATTACGGCGGAAGCTTGCGTGTCACATCTATACTTCTATGACAAAGACTATGAGACATTGAAAGGACGTATCAAGTGCAATCCGTCCATCAAAACTTCAGAAGACCGGAATGCTTTACGCAAAGCTTTGTCTACCAATCGGATAGATGTAATAGGTACCGACCATGCCCCTCACTTACTGAAAGAAAAGGAAGGGGGAGCATTGAAAGCCGTATCGGGTATGCCGATGATACAGTTCTCATTAGTAGCTATCATGGAATTAGTACGCGAAGGAATATTAAGCATAGAGCAACTGGTTCAGAAAATGTGCCATGCACCGGCCGAACTTTATCATATTGAAAGACGAGGCTACATCCGCCCCGGTTATCAAGCCGACCTCGTATTGGTAAATCCGGATCATGAATGGACTGTAACTGCCGACTGCGTTTTAAGCAAATGCGGATGGACTCCGATGGAAGGACAGAAATTCCACACACGGGTAGAAAAAACATTCGTCAATGGTGATCTGGTTTACAGTGACAACAAGGTAGACCAAAGTCATCGCGGACAAGAATTAAGGTTTAAAAGATGATTGTAAATTACAAGATTCACGAAGTAAGCGAATACATTAACTGGATTTATTTTTTCCATGCATGGGGCTTTCAACCCAAGTTTGCCGCCATCGCGGACATACATGGATGTGATTCATGCCGGGCCATGTGGCTCACCGGTTTTGCGGAAGAAGACCGTCCGAAAGCCAGTGAAGCCATGCAGCTTTTCAAAGAGGCAAATCGGATGTTGAATGAACTGGATGCAGCGTATCAGACCCACGGAGTGGTCAATATCATGGATGCCAATGCCGACGGAGATGATCTGCTGCTGAACAGCAAGCGTTTTCCGCTTTTGCGTCAACAAACAGCAAAATTGAAAGAAGATGACCCGTTTTTATGTCTGAGTGACTTTGTGCGTCCATTATCATCGGGTATCACAGACAAAGTAGGAGCATTCGCCACTACGGTAGATGCAGAAATGGAGCGGCTCTATGCAGAAGACGATTACAAACGTATGTTAGTGCAAACATTGTCCGACAGACTGGCGGAAGCTACTGCCGAAAAACTGCACGAAGATGTACGCAAAAAACTTTGGGGATATGCACCTGATGAAAACCTAAGCGTAAAAGACCTGCATAATGAAAAATATCAAGGGATACGTCCTGCCGTAGGTTATCCTTCCTTGCCCGACCAATCCGTCAATTTCCTATTAGACGAGTTGCTGGATATGAAGCAAATAGGAATTTCATTGACCGAGAATGGTATGATGAAGCCCCATGCCTCTGTATGCGGACTCATGTTTGCCCATCCGGCTTCCCGCTATTTCTCCATCGGAAAAATAGGTGAAGACCAATTGGCAGATTACGCCGCCCGCCGGGGCATGAGTATAGAAGAAACTAAAAAGTTTCTCGCCGCCAATCTATAAAAAACGAATAAATTATGATGCTGATAAAGTTATTTCTGTTTTTTCTACTGCTACTGATATTGCCCGATATGTATATATACAAGGCATATATACGCCGTGTTTCCCAAAAATGGACACATTGGGCTTATTGGCTTCCCAGTCTGTTTCTTTTATTGGGAATGACATTAGTCTTTTCTATACACGAGCCACGTCCGGATTCCATGCAGCGACTTAGCAATTTCTTATTGATTTTTCTTTGTTTCTCCGTACCCAAGGCACTTTTCGTCATTGTTATCCTGTTTATGAAGCTCCTATATATCATCTCCGGCAAAAAACTGTATGGAGGATATGTAGCAGGAGGATTGGCTTTAGCCTCGTTAATATATGTAATATATGGAGCAACTGAAGGAAAACAGCATTTTCAAATCAGGGAGGTAACCATCAGTTCCGATGAACTTCCCAGCGGCTTTGACGGCTACCGCATTGTACAAATATCTGATATCCATTCCGGCAGCTGGACTGGCAACGGTGCTGCTTTACAGAAGGCTGTAAACCTTATTAATGCACAACATGCCGACCTGGTGCTTTTTACAGGTGACCTGGTCAATAACGTGGCAACGGAATTGGACGAATTTATCCCTATTCTAGAACAGATAAAAGGAAAAGACGGAGTGTATTCCGTTTTAGGCAACCATGACTATTCCCCTTATATAAAATGGGAAACGGAAGAAGCTCAAGAAGCCAACCTGAACAGCTTGAAATCCAAACAGGCTGCCATGGGATGGAAAATACTCAATAACGATCATGTCATTCTACATCATCATGGAGACAGTATAGCCCTGGCAGGTGTAGAGAACAGCGGAAATCCCCCATTTCCCAATTATGGAGATCTGCAGAAAGCATTAAAAGGAACGGAAGGAATGTATAAAATATTAATGAGCCATGACCCCACTCATTGGCACAGAGAAGTCTTGCCGGAAAGTGATGTACAGCTAATGCTTTCAGGCCACACCCATGAAATGCAGTTCAGCCTGTTTGGCTTCTCTCCTGCTAAATTCGTATATCCCGAACACAACGGTTTATACCAGGAAGGAAAACAATCCTTGTTTGTCAATATCGGTTTAGGCTATCTGATGTTTCCTATGCGCCTTGGAGCATGGCCGGAAATTACAGTAATCACGTTACATAAAATATAAAATAGTTTTTCTATCTTTGTACAACTAAAATTCAGACAAATGAAAGTACTATATATTTTATACCAACTATTCATAGCACTTCCCATTTTGCTGGTATTAACCATACTTACAGCAATAGTTACCATTATTGGTTCATGGATAGGCAATCCGCATTTTTGGGGATATTATCCGGGAAAAATATGGTCACAGCTTTTCTGCTATGTATTACTTATTCCTGTCAAGGTAGTAGGACATCCGGAAGTACTTAAAAAAACATCCTACGTGTTTGTAGCCAATCATCAAGGGTCTTTCGATATCTTCCTGATTTATGGTTTTCTGGGACGAAACTTTAAATGGATGATGAAAAAAAGTCTGCGCAAAATGCCTTTCGTCGGCAAAGCCTGTGAAGCTGCCGGACATATATTCGTTGATAAATCCGGTCCCAAGAAGGTAATAGAAACCATAGAACATGCCCGTCACGTACTACAGGATGGAACTTCTCTAGTGGTATTTCCCGAAGGTGCACGTACTTTTACCGGGCACATGGGATATTTTAAGAAAGGCGCTTTCCAACTGGCGGATGATTTGCAACTTCCCGTAGTACCACTCACTATTATCGGCTCCTTTAATATTCTTCCCCGTACCGGCGGTTTTGTATCCTGGCATCCTATGACATTAGTCGTACATAAGCCCATTTATCCGCAAAGCCAGGGAATGGAAAACATCAAAGCAACCATGGAAGAGGCTTACAGGGAAATTGAGAAAGACTTACCTGAAAAATATCAAGGAAAAATAGACAATCCAGACCAAGACAGATAAAAAAAGGCTCCTCATTAATGGGGAGCTTTTAATTTTTCCATATTCGAACGGGCTACTGTCACATAATCCTTTACCAAGGAGTTGTTTTTAAATCGGTCAGGAGCCTCCTCTATAATTTCCTCAATCAAGGGAGTCATGACAGGATAAGGAAAATTGCTGCACAACATAATGAAAACACCCGGTCCCAATACATTATCATAATTCTTTTGGATAAACTCCTTAGCCAATGCATTCATTTCAGCAGCCAGTTTCTCACGTTCTCTCGTTATCTCACGTTGAATTTCATCCGGTGCTTTTCCATCCATAATCATACGGCTCTCCTGACGCTCCAACTCGTATGCTCTATCATCCAAAGAAGTCTTTTTTCCCACAAAATCATACAGACGATCATTCAACGGAGTTCCGGTAACTACAATACGGGCATTATCGATACTGATGGATATTTTCCCTTTTTCAATGACAAAAGGCATGATGCTCTCATCATCCATATACAAGGATGCCATTGAAGTAGAATCGGTTATACCTTCCATCTTGAACATTCCATGAATTACCTCTGCCGAATCAATACTCAGCATCCGGTCTCCACTAGGAACTTTTACAAATAGCATTTTCCCATCCAGACGAGAAACAGAAGAACTACCTTCTATCTTATACTCACTGGCACATGAAGTAAAAGCCAATAAAGACACCACAGAGAAAAAAAGTTTATTCATGCTTATCTACGCCCCATTACTATTTTTCGCATACAAAGGTACAATCTATAATTCAGTGACAAAAATATTTTATTAAAATTTAAAACTAAATAGAAGATTATTACCGAGAAGGCAATTTCCCTCTTTTTTTCTATTTTTGTAACCGATATAAGGATAAAGAAATAACAATTAGTACACAACATGAAAAAATTCAAACTTTTATTGCTCGCATTGATGTGTGTAGCATTCTTGCCGTCGAAGGCAGACGAAGGTATGTGGCTGTTGCAACTGATGCAAGAGCAGCATTTGGCAGACCGCATGAAAGCACAAGGCTTACTGCTGGAAGCAGACGACATTTATAACCCGAACCGCGTTTCATTAAAAGATGCAGTAGGCATTTTCGGAGGAGGATGTACCGGTGAAATCATCTCACCGGACGGACTGATCCTGACCAACCACCACTGTGGCTACGGAGCGATACAGCAACATAGCTCGGTAGAACATGACTACCTGACTGACGGTTTTTGGGCAAAAAGCCGCAAAGAAGAGCTACCGACTCCGGGATTGAAGTTCAAATTTGTAGAACGCATTGTCGATGTCACAGATAAAGTAAACAATAAAGTAAAATCAGGCGAAGTAAAAGAAGAGGAAACCTTTGAATACGACTTCCTGAAAAAACTGGCCGACGAGGAACTGAAAGCCAGTGACCTGAACGGGAAAGCAGGTATCAGCGCACAAGCTCTGCCTTTCTATGCAGGCAATAAATTCTATCTGATTTATCTGAAAACCTACAGCGACGTACGCATGGTTGCCGCTCCGCCTTCATCCATCGGTAAATTCGGTGGTGAAACAGACAACTGGATGTGGCCCCGCCATACTTGCGACTTCTCCGTCTTCCGCATTTATGCGGATGCCAACGGCGAACCGGCAGAATATAATGAAAACAATGTTCCTCTGAAAGCCAAAAAGCATCTGGCTATCTCACTGAAAGGTATTAACGAGGGTGACTATGCCATGATTATGGGATTCCCCGGAAGCACCAACCGCTATCTGACTCAAAGTGAAGTGAAACAACGGATGCATTCCACCAACGAACCCCGTATCCGCATACGTGGTGTGCGTCAGGATGTACTGAAGAAAGAAATGGCTGCCAGTGACAAAGTACGTATCCAATACGCCAGCAAATATGCAGGTTCCAGCAACTATTGGAAAAACTCTATCGGCATGAATAAAGCCATTATCGACAACAAGGTATTGGAAACAAAAGCAGAACAGGAAGCCAAGTTCGCAGCATTTGCTAAAGCCAAAGGCAACACTGATTATGAAAAAGTAGTCAGCGAAATTGATGCCGCCATCGAAAAGAGTAATCCTATTCTTTATAACTACACCTGTTTCCGTGAAGTCTTTCAAGGAGGTATAGAATTCGGCACTCCTTATCTGATTCTGGACAAGCTGAAAGAAGCAATCAAAAATAAAGATAAAGAAGCGATTAATAAAAATATTGAAACGCTGAAAAAAGTATATGCCGATATACATAACAAAGACTACGATCACGAAGTAGACCGCAAAGTGGCCAAAGCTCTGTTGCCCCTGTATGCCGAAATGGTTCCTGCCGATGCCTTACCTGCCTTCTACACCACCATCCAGAAGGATTTCAAAGGGAATTATGATGCATACGTAGACCATTGTTATGACAATTCCATCTTCTCCAACGAAGCGAATTTCAATAAATTCATCAAGAAACCTACCGTGAAAGCCATAGAAAAAGATCCTATGACTGCATACGTACGGGCTAAATATGACTTGATGGACAAGCTGGGAAACGAACTGGCAGAATCGATGAAAGGCATGGATTTATTACACAAAACTTATGTACGCGGCCTGTGTGAAATGTATTCACCGGAACCCAAAGCTCCGGATGCCAACTTCACCATCCGTCTGACATACGGCAATGTGAAATCATACAATCCCAAAGACGGCGTACACTATAAATACTACACTACGCTGAAAGGTGTCATGGAAAAAGAGGATCCTACCAATCCGGAATTTGTTGTTCCCGCCAAACTGAAAGAATTGTATGAAGCAAAAGATTTTGGACGTTATGCATTGCCCAACGGTGATATGCCTGCTTGTTTCCTGACTACCAATGATATTACCGGCGGTAATTCAGGTTCTCCCGTCATCAACGGTAACGGCGAACTCATCGGTGCCGCTTTTGACGGCAACTGGGAATCACTGAGTGGTGACATTAATTTCGACAACAACTTACAGCGTTGTATCGCAGTGGATATACGTTATGTATTATTCATCATCGACAAATTGGGCGGATGCAAACACTTGATTGACGAAATGACTATTGTTGAATAATGAAAAAGATACTATTACTCTCGCTATTTACTTTCACAACCCTTGCCGGCCATGCCGACGAGGGGATGTGGATGCTGACTGATCTGAAAGAACAGAATGCGGCCACCATGTATGATATGGGACTAGATATCAGCATTGATAAAGTATATTGTCCGGACAGCATCAGCCTGAAGGATGCTGTAGTGCATTTCGGAGGTGGTTGTACCGGTGAAATCATTTCTGCCGAAAGTCTTGTGCTGACCAATCATCATTGCGGTTACAGCTATATCCAGCAACACAGTTCGGTAGAACACGACTATCTGACTGACGGCTTCTGGGCTATGAGCCGCAAAGAAGAACTTCCCTGCAAGGGGCTGACTGTCACCTTCATAGACAGAATTCTGGACGTCACTCCTTATGTAAAGGAACAACTGGCCAAAGATGAGGACCCGGAAGGATTGAACTACCTGTCCCCCTCCTATCTGAGCAAAGTAGCCAAACGTTTTGCCGAACAAGAAAAGATAGAAATCACTCCGTTCACCGCTTTGGAACTAAAGCCTTTCTACGGAGCCAACCGCTATTACTTGTTTGTAAAGACCATCTATAAAGATGTCCGCATGGTAGGCGCTCCTCCTTCTTCCATCGGAAAGTTCGGAGCTGACACCGATAACTGGATGTGGCCCCGTCACTGTGGCGATTTCTCCATGTTCCGCATTTATGCAACACCCGACGGTAAACCTGCTGACTATAACGAAAGCAATGTACCCTTGAAGGTGAAAAAACATCTGACCATCAACCTGGGAGGAATCAAAGAGGGAGACTTCACTTTCGTAATGGGATTTCCCGGACGCAACTGGCGATACATGATTTCGGACGAAGTGGAAGAACGTATGCAGACTACCAACTTCATGCGTAAGACCGTCCGCACCGTACGATTGAATAATCTGCTGGAAGAGATGCTGAAAAGTGATAAAGTACGCATCCAGTATGCCAGCAAATACGCCTCGTCAGCCAATTACTGGAAGAATGCCATCGGTATGAACGAAGGACTGGTTCAGCTGAAAGTACTTGATACGAAAAAGAAACAACAGGAAAAGCTTCTGGCTTACGGACGTGAGACGGGTACTGACGCCTACCAGAAAGCCTTCGATGCTATCCGGGAAATCGTGAGCAAACGCCGGGATGCCGTATATCATCAGCAAGCCATTTACGAAGTTTGCAAACTGGGAACGGAATTCTATAAGATTCCTTCCACAGACAAAGTCCTGCAAGCATTGAAAAAAGGATATAAAGTACCTCATGCTACTAAAGAAATCAATCCGCTGGATCATGCATTAAGCACACTGATCAAACAAGCCGATAAATTTTTCAATAAAGACTATAATCCCGAAATAGACCGTAAAGTTTCCAAAGCTTTGCTGAAAACTTACGCAGAATTAATTCCGGCCGAACAGCGCATCAGCATCTTTAAAGTAATAGACAAAGAATTCAAAGGAAACATTGACGCCTTTGTCGATGCTTGTTTTGATACATCCATCTTCCGAAGCCGTGAAGCCTTTGACAACTTTGTGGCAAAGCCGGATGCCAAGACATTGGAAAATGACCTGATGGTGCAATATGCCAAATCAGTAGACCAAGGTTATGCAGATACCGATGCAGCCATGAAAGCCGAAACCGATGCTTATAATCTGGCCCATAAAACCTGGGTAGAGGGTATGATGAAGCTGAAACAGCATGAAGGCACTCCTATTTATCCGGATGCCAACTCCACGTTACGTCTCACTTATGGTAAAGTAGGTTCATACAGCCCCAAAGACGGTATGGAATACAACTATTACACCACGTTGAAAGGAGTGATGGAAAAAGAGGATCCGAACAACTATGAATTCGTGGTTCCGGCCAAACTGAAGGACTTGTATAACAAGAAAGACTTCGGGCGCTATGCCATGAAGAATGGTGAAATGCCCATCTGTTTTGTTACAGGAACAGACAATACAGGAGGTAATTCCGGCTCCCCCGTTTTCAATAACAAAGGGGAATTGATCGGTACCGGCTTTGACCGCAACTACGAAGGACTGACCGGTGACATTGCTTACAATTCCCAGTTACAACGTGCAGCCTGTGTGGATATCCGCTATACCTTATTTATTATTGATAAGTTTGCAGGAGCGAAACACTTGGTAGATGAAATGACCATTGTGGAATAACAATACCGGACAACTATTTTTTAGAACGCGGACCACACGTAACAAGTGTCGTCCGCGTTCTCCTATTTTTCACAAGATAAGCCTCTATAAACGCGGACAAAAAATGACACTGGTTCCTTAACGTTTTTCCTTCTCCAACTCCTGCGGAATACGGAAAGCCGTATAAAGTTCCAGGACAGCGGCAATGGAAAGACAAACAATCCATTCGTTACGTTTCATGGTAAACATCAATACTCCTGTAAAGACCAGTGCGACAGCCCCGAAAATCTGCTGTCTACGCAAACGCTTGATGATAAAATTCCTTCCATCATAACGATTCCCCATGACCTGCACATAGCCGAACATCACAGCACCCAGCGTATACAGATAAGGCGCAAGCTCCCACCGGGTGATTTGCAACACCGCACCTGCCAGCAGCAGGACTGCCCCTGCCATCGAAATTATATTATAAGATTTACTCATTCTTCAAACACAAAAATATCCTCGTCAGGCTTCTTCATCAAATACTTCTCGCGTGCTATTTTCTCCAAAGCCTCAGGATTCGTGGTCAGTTCCTTCAGTTTCTCCGTATCTTCCTCATATTGCTTTCTATATTTCTCTATCTCACTATTCAGCGCGCTGATCTCACTGCGATGCTTTACCCGCTGAATCAAGCTGTTCTCATCCAGAAAACCAATAACTACAATAAAGATCAGCACCGTAATCATATACTTATGGCGCCGGATGTAGTTCCAAATAGTCAGCAATTTGCTCATACAAAGAATCCCTTTTTTGATTTTTGCAAAGATAGAAATATTTCAAGCAATCCTACCCATAAAAACGGATAATTTATGTACTTTTGCAGAACTCATATTAGAAAAAAGAACTCCGCTTATGGAAAATTATATCGTATCGGCACGAAAATACCGTCCCGCTACATTCGAATCGGTTGTAGGGCAACACGCGTTGACCATCACCTTAAAAAATGCTATTGCCACCGGCAAGCTGGCACATGCCTACCTGTTCTGCGGACCGCGTGGAGTGGGAAAAACAACGTGTGCACGTATCTTTGCCAAGACCATCAACTGCCAGACCCCCACTGCCGAAGGAGAAGCCTGCAATCAGTGTGAGTCTTGTCTGGCATTCAACGAACAGCGTTCTTACAACATACATGAGCTGGATGCCGCCAGCAACAACTCGGTAGAAGATATCCGTTCGCTGATTGAGCAGGTACGTATCCCGCCACAAATCGGCAAGTACAAGGTATATATCATTGATGAGGTCCATATGTTGTCGCAAGCCGCCTTCAATGCTTTTCTGAAAACATTGGAAGAACCGCCTCATCATGCCATCTTCATCCTTGCCACAACGGAAAAGCATAAGATACTGCCGACTATTCTGAGCCGTTGCCAGATTTATGACTTCAACCGCATCGGCATCAAAGATACTATCGACCATCTGCAATACGTTGCCAAACTGGAACATATCAACGCCGAACCCGAAGCCCTGACTGTCATCGCACAGAAAGCCGACGGTGGTATGCGCGATGCTCTTTCCATCTTCGACCAGGTAGTCAGCTTCACAGGTGGGAACATCACTTACAAAAGTGTGATTGAAAACCTGAATGTCTTGGATTACGAATATTATTTCAAGCTGACCGATTTGTTGCTTGAAAACAAAGTTCCCGAATCCATGCTGCTTTTTAACGACGTATTGAAAAAAGGATTTGACGGCAGCCATTTCATCACCGGACTATCCTCTCATTTCCGGGATTTGCTGGTGAGCAAGGACCCTTCCACCCTGCAATTGCTGGAAGTAGGCGCCGGTATCCGCGACCGCTATAAAGAACAAGCACAAAAATGTGACCAGAAATTCCTGTACCGTGCCATGAAGCTATGCAATGATTGTGACCTGAACTATCGTGCAAGCAAAAACAAACGTCTGCTGGTAGAACTGACACTGATTCAATGCGCCCAACTCACTCTGCCCGATGCCGACGATGCAAGTGGTGGGCGTGGCCCTAAGCAGACCATAAA
>OGQL01002105.1_pt1 | contig 13382 bp, 10 predicted proteins | sample 1553211 | NCBI WGS metagenome assembly OGQL01 (sample SAMEA2579942, study PRJEB22360) | human gut metagenome
CCACCAACGTCGTCACCGGCAAGGCCGACGTGTTCTACGCCGATTCGCCGGTCGCCGGCTACGCGATCGCGCAGACCGACGGCGAACTCGAAACGCTTGGCAAGACCGAAGGCATCGCCCCGGAAGGCATCGTCGTCAAGAAGGGCGACCAGCAGATGGACGAGGCCCTGCAGAAGGCCCTGCAGAAGCTCATCGACGACGGCACCTACATGAAGATCCTCAAGTACTGGGGTGTTCAGGACGGTGCCATCAGCAAGCCGGAGATCAACACCCCCGGCACCAACGAGTGAATGTTTCGGAACTTTTGCGTCCGTTAATACGCTCGTAGCAATCCGCTCTTAGGTTATGCCATAGCCACGTTTGGCTGGTTGATTTGGCTGGATTGAAGAGAGGACTTGCCATGATGAGGAACCTGAAAGGTTGGGCGGCGCTCGCGTTGAGCGCGGCGATGGTCGTCTCGATGGGAGCCTGCGGAACCTCCGACAAAACGGATTCCCAAGCTTCCGACGATTCGAATTCGTCGTCGACCACCGGTTACGACGTGTCCGGCGTGAAGAAGGACGAGAAGATCGCCAAGATGCTGCCGTCCTCCGTCACCAAGGACGGCAAGCTGACCGTCGGCATGGATACGTCGTACGCGCCGGCCGAGTTCCTGGCCGCGGACGGCAAGACGCCGGTCGGCTTCGACGTGGACATCGTCAAGGCGTTGGCGAAAACGTTCGGCCTCGAGGCGGATCCGCAGACGTCGAATTTCGATTCGATCATTCCATCAATCGGTTCGAAGTACGATATCGGCGTCTCGTCGTTCACCATTACCCCGGAACGCATGAAGGCCGTCGACTTCGTCAGCATGTTCAAGGCCGGTTCCACGTGGGTGGTCAAGAAGGGCAACCCGAACAAGGTCGACACGTCCGATCTGTGCGGATTGAAGATCGCGGTGCAGACCGGCACCACACAGGAGGAGGAAGTCAACAAGGGCGCCGAACAGTGCAAGGCGGACAACAAGCTTGACATCCAGATCCTGTCCAACAAGCTGCAGACCGATGTGACCACCAACGTCGTCACCGGCAAGGCCGACGTGTTCTACGCCGATTCGCCGGTCGCGGGTTATGCGATCTCCCAGACCGACGACCAGCTTGAGGCCTTCGGTGAGGACGTCGGTGTGACCAAGGAGGCCGTGGCCATCAAGAAGGGTGATTCCGACACGGCCAAGGCGGTGCAGGCGGCCATGCAGAAGCTGATGGATGACGGCACGTACATGAAGATCCTCAAGCATTGGGGCGTCGAGTCCGGCGCTCTCGACAAGGCTGAGATCAATCCGACCGACCTCAACTGATCTCATCAGATAGATAGAAAAAGGAAACAGCATCATGGCGAAGAAACAAGTCGACGGCGACGGCCTCGATATTCCCAATCGCATTAAAGCCTTGCCCGTCAAGCGTACGGGTCCGATCGTGGCGGCCATCATCGTCGCGCTCTTCGCCGCGATGCTGGTGCAGGCTTTGGTCACCAATCCGCGTTTCGAATGGAATGTGGTCTGGAAATACCTGTTCAACGAGAACGTACTGGAAGGCATCAAGTACACGCTGCTGCTGACCGTCATCTCGATGGTCATCGCCATCATTCTGGCGGTCATTCTGGCGGTCATGCGCAAATCCATCAACCCGGTGCTGCGCGGCGTGAGCTGGTTCTACATCTGGTTCTTCCGCGGAACCCCTGTGTACACGCAGCTGGTCTTCTGGGGTCTGTTCGCGGTGCTGGTGCCGCGTATCGGCGTGGGCATCCCGTTCACCTCAATCGAATTCTGGAGCATTGACTCCCAGTCTGTCATCACCGCGTTCAACGCCGCATGGCTGGGCTTGGCCCTGAACGAAGCCGCCTACCTGGCCGAAATCGTGCGCGCCGGCCTCGAGGCCGTCGATCCGGGGCAGACGGAAGCCGCAAAGGCCCTCGGCATGAAGCGCACGCTCATCATGCGTCGCATCGTGCTGCCGCAGGCCATGCGCATCATCATCCCGCCGACCGGCAACGAGTTCATCGGCATGCTGAAGACCACGTCGCTTGTCAACGCCGTGCCGTTCACGCTGGAACTGCAGTTCGCCACCACGGCGATCGCGACCCGTCTGTACAAGCCGATTCCGCTGCTGATCGTGGCCTGCATCTGGTACCTGGTCATCACCTCCATCCTGATGGTCATCCAGTCGCGACTCGAAAAGCACTTCGGCAAGGGCTTCGACGCCCGTCCGGCCGGCGCCCGCGGCAAGCGCACGCCGTTGCCAGGCAAGACCTTCGGCGAGCCCAAGGATGACATCGACAAGCAGAACGAAGCCACGTTCGCGGGAATGACCGCGTGAGGGGAACGACCATGAGCGAAATCACAACCAACGAAATTGTTCCTGCAGTCAAGGCGACGCAGGTTCATAAGGCCTTCGGCAATCTGCATGTGCTCAAAGGCATCGACATGACCGTCATGCCGGGCACCGTCACCGTGATCCTCGGTCCGTCCGGCTCCGGCAAATCCACGTTCCTGCGTCTGATCAACCAGCTGGAGACCCTGACCGGCGGCGAGCTCGACGGCGACGGCGAGATGATCGGCTACAAATACGTCGACAAGGGCGGCGAACGCGTGCTGCAGACCCTGAACGACAAGGAAGTGGCCGAACAGCGTTCCAAACTGGGCATGGTGTTCCAGCGCTTCAACCTGTTCCCGCACATGACGGCTCTTGAAAACGTCATGGAGGCTCCGGTCCACGTCAAGCACATGGACAAGAAGGAAGCTCGCAAGCTCGCCATCGAGGAGCTGAACCGCGTCGGCATGGGGGAGCGCCTCGATTATTATCCGGCGCAGCTTTCCGGCGGTCAGCAGCAGCGCGTGGCCATCGCACGCGCGCTTGCCATGAAGCCGGAGATCATGCTGTTTGACGAGCCGACATCCGCGCTTGATCCGGAACTCGTCGGCGAAGTGCTCAACGTCATGCTCGACCTCGCCAAGGAAGGCATGACCATGGTGGTCGTCACCCATGAGATCGGGTTCGCCCGCGAGGTCGCCGACCAGATCGTCTTCATGGACGGTGGTGTGGTCGTCGAACAAGGCGGTCCGGAAATCATCGACCATCCGAAGGAGTCGAGGTTTAAGGACTTCTTGCAGCACGTCCTGTAGCAAGTAAGGCTGTCGTACTGCCGTAAATTCCCAATCCACTGACGTCAAGCGTCCGCAGACGTCCGGTGGGTTGGGTTTTCTTTTTGCTGCCGACGATGGGCGCGTTGCGTGCGCCACTGGTTCGCACGATTTCCCTGGGGGAGTGGGATTTCGCATATATGGCAAAGATTTGTAAGGACGCGCGGCTTGGTTTCATGATTGACATCCTTACCCGATAGGCTAAGGAGCTATGTGTGGAATCGTAGGATATGCAGGAAATGTTCGGACCGCGTGCGGCAAGCCTTTGGAGGTGTGTCTCCAAGGACTTCAGCGATTGGAATACCGCGGATATGATTCGGCCGGCGTGGCGCTGACGGCGCCTGGCATGGAGCGTGTGGCCGTCCGTAAGAAGGCCGGACGTCTGGCCAACCTGGTGCAGGACATCGAACGTGATCCGATGCCGGACGCCACCGTGGGCATCGGCCATACGCGTTGGGCTACGAACGGCGTGCCGAACGACACTAACGCGCATCCGCACACGTCGCGTGACGGCAAGGTCGCCATCATCCACAACGGCATCATCGAAAACGCGTCCCAGCTGCGTCTCGACCTGCAGACGGAGGGCTATCGTTTCGTCTCCGAAACCGATACCGAGGTCGCGGCGAAGCTGCTGGGCAAAATCAGCGACAAGATCATCGAGGAAACCGGTAAGCCTGACCTGTTCAAGGCCATCCGCCGTCTGGCCCGCATGCTGGAAGGCGCGTTCACCATCCTCGCCACGGACGTGCGACAGCCGGACATCGTGGTTGGCGCCCGTCACGATTCGCCGCTGGTGGTCGGTCTTGGCGAAGGCGAGAACTTCCTCGGCTCCGACGTGGCCGCGTTCGTGGCCTACACCAAGCGCGCCATGGAAATCGACCAGGACCAGGCCGTGATGGTGTCCGCAGACAAGGTCGTCGTCTCCGACTTCATGGGCAACATCGTGGAACATCCGAAGACCTACACCGTGGATTGGGATGCCTCGGCTGCCGAAAAAGGCGGCTGGGACTCCTTCATGGACAAGGAGATCCACGAGGATCCGGCCGCCGTGCAGCGCACCCTGCTGGGACGTCTCGACGAGAACGGCAACATCAACCTCGATGAGGTGCGCATCGACGAGCATGATTTCAAAGCCATCGACAAGATCATCGTCATCGCCTGCGGCACGGCCGCGTACGCGGGCATGGTGGCCAAATACGCCATCGAGCATTGGGTGCGCATCCCCGTGGAGGTGGAGCTCGCGCACGAATTCCGCTACCGTGACCCGATCCTCACCCCCCGAACGTTGGTGGTGGCCATCTCCCAGTCCGGCGAGACCATGGACACGCTGATGGCGTTGCGTCACGCCCGTGAGCAGGGCTCCAAGGTATTGGCCATCTGCAACACGCAGGGCGCATCCATCCCACGCGAATCCGACGCGGTGCTCTACACCCACGCCGGTCCGGAAGTGGCGGTCGCCTCCACCAAGGCGTTCGTGGCGCAGATCACCGCCGCATACGTGCTCGGCCTGTATCTGGCCCAAGTCAAGGGTGCCATGTATCGAGACGAAATCGCCCAGACTTTGGACTCTCTGAAGGACATGCCCCGCAAGATCCAGTGGGTCCTCGACACCCAGACCAAGACCGTGCAGGAGGCCGCCAAGCAGATGGTGGACGCGAAGTCCTTCCTGTTCCTCGGACGTCATGTGGGGTATCCGGTCGCCATGGAAGGCGCGCTGAAGCTCAAGGAGATCGCCTACACCTTCACCGAGGGCTTCGCCGCGGGAGAGCTCAAGCATGGTCCGATCGCGCTGGTCGACGAGGGCGAGCCGGTCGTGTTCATCGTGCCGCCCGCGCGCGGACGCAACGTGCTGCACGCCAAAGTCATCTCCGGTATCGAGGAGGTCAAGGCCCGCGGCGCCTACATCATCGCCGTGGCCGAGGAGAACGATCCGGATGTGGAGCGTTACGCCGACGTGGTGTTCTGGCGTCCCGCATGCCCGACGCTGATGAGCCCGCTGGTGGACGTGGTGCCGCTGCAGCTGTTCGCCATGGACATGGCCAAGCTCAAGAACTACGACGTGGACAAGCCGCGCAACCTCGCCAAGTCAGTCACCGTTGAATAGCGCACTGGGCAACGGATCAAAGGACGGACCGAATGCCGGGCGCGGGCACAGGTATGTGACCGAGGAGCCTCACATTCCCTTCGAATATGAGGTTCTGTATGAGGATGAGCGCATCATCGTCATCGACAAGCCGCATTTCCTGGCCACGACACCACGTGGCATGTGGTATCGGGAAACTGCGCTGATCCGCCTGCGTGAGCGGTGCGGCGAGCCGGACATCGTGCCCGCGCACCGGCTGGATCGTCCGACCGCGGGCGTCGTCGTCTTCGTGCGCGATCCGGCCGTGCGCGGCGCGTACCAGATGCTCTTCCAGAATCACATGGCGGTCAAAACCTACGAATGTATGGCGCCGCTCGCCCCGCCGCAGCGTCCGCGCTACGGAACAGTCGAACAGGTCGACCGGCATCGGCCGTTCCCAACGGTACGCAGGTCGCGCATCAACAAGGACCGCGGCCGATTACAGGCGTACGAAAGCGCCGATATGCCGAACGCGGAGACGCTGATCGAACGTGGAGACGATGTGTGGCATATCGATGGAAAACCATTCGTGAACTACACATTGCATCCGAGAACCGGCAAGACGCATCAGCTCCGCGTCCATATGAATTCGCTCGGTCTGCCGATTCTTGGCGACGATTTCTACCCGGACATCGTGCAGCGCGCTTACGACGACTTCTCGCAACCCTTGGAATTGGTGGCGCGCGAACTGCGATTCGATGACCCGCTCAACGGGGAGCCACGTCGATTCGTATCGCACGTGCCGTTGGGCGCGGGCTTATAGAAACCCACGATTTTGGACATTCCCCTATCTCGTCCGACACGCCCGATTATCATGGCGTTCTGTTGACTTGCCGGAGCGTTTCCGGCATCACGAGAGTAAGAGAGAACCATGGGTAAAATCTCGAAAGCCGTCCGCGGCGTCGCCGACATCTACAACGGCGCATCGCTGATCGTCCGTATCATCGTCGGCCTGATCATCGGCACCGTGCTGGCATTGGCCATGCCCCACGTGACCTGGATCGGCGAATTCGGCACCCTGTTCGTGGCCGCGTTGAAGGCCGTGGCACCGATTCTGGTGTTCGTACTGGTGGCCAGCGCCCTTGCGCAGGGCACGTCGAAACTCGACCGCCGTTTCGGCACCGTGCTGTTCCTGTACCTGTTCACCACGTTCCTGGCAGCGGTCGTGGCCGTGCTGACATCCCGTCTATTCCCGCAGACCCTGTCCTTGGGCAAGGCCGCCAAAGCCGACGTGGTGCCGCAAGGCCTTTCCGAAGTCATCCAGACGCTGCTGACCAACATCGTGGCCAATCCGATCCAGGCCATCATCGATGGCAACTACATCTGCATCCTGATGTGGGCCTGCCTGTTCGGACTCGCCATGAAGTCCATCGCCAACGAAAGCTCCAAAGCGTTCATGGCCAACGTGGCCGACGCCGTGTCCCAGGTGATCCGCTGGGTCATCAACCTCGCCCCGTTCGGCATCATGGGCCTCGTGTTCACCAACGTGGCCGACAACGGCCTGTCCGCATTCACCAAGTACGGCAGCCTGCTGCTCCTGCTCGTCGGCACCATGCTGCTCATGGTGCTCGTGTTCGGCCCGCTCGTCATCTTCATCTTCCTGCGCCGCAACCCGTACCCGCTGGTCTACCGCTGCTTCAAGGAATCCGGCCTGACCGCGTTCTTCACCCGCTCCTCCGCTGCGAACATCCCCGTCAACATGCAGCTGTGCGAGAAGCTCGGGCTTGACAAGGACATGTACTCCGTGTCCATTCCGCTGGGCGCCACCATCAACATGAACGGCGCGGCCATCACCATCACCATCATGGCCATGGCTGCCGCCAACACGCTCGGCATCCAGATCTCCCTGCCGGCGGCCATCCTGCTGTCCGTGGTCTCCGCGCTCGGCGCATGCGGCGCGTCCGGCGTGGCAGGCGGCTCGCTGCTGCTCATCCCGATGGCCTGCTCGCTGTTCGGCATCAGCAACGACATCGCCATGCAGGTGGTGGGCGTCGGCTTCATCATCGGCGTCATCCAGGATTCCGTGGAAACCTGCCTGAACTCCGCGTCCGATGTGGAGTTCGCGGCCACCGCCGAATACCATGCCTGGCTCAAGCAGGGCCGTCAGCTGCCGGCCTTCATGTATTCCAAGAAGGAACGCGCCAAGCTCGGCATCGAAGCTTGATTGCGTACCGGCTTAGCCGCCGATGCGATATCGCAGGGAACCGCTTTGGAAGTTCGCTTCCGGAGCGGTTCTTCCGCATTCGGCGTATTTGGGTGGATATGGGGAGTCTTTCCAGGCTTGTGCGTGGCTTCCGCATGACCCGTATAATCTTATGGTGGTAATCGCAGGCGAAATACAAAACGGAGGTCCGTGGGCGTGGTGCTGAAATCGGCGAAACTGGTGAAGCAGCTCATCGCCATCTGCTGCGCGGGCGTCATGGCGGCCAGCGCCGCCGCATGCGGGGCCAATACGGACACACGCACACAGATCACCGTATGGTCGTGGGAGCCGAGCATGAAACAGGTCATCGCCGGCTTCGAAAAAGACAATCCCGACATCCACGTGGTTTGGAAGAACACCAGCGGTTACGACAAACTCAACAACGCCATCCAAGACGGTTACGGCATTCCCGACGTGGTGCAGCTGGAATATTACGCATTGCGCCAGTACGCGGTCAGCAGCCAGCTCGTGCCCATCACCGGCAGAACCGAAGGCTATGCCGATTTCTACACGCCCGGCACCTGGGCGTCGGTGCAGCTCAACGGACGGGTGTACGGGCTTCCCATGGACTCCGGCCCGATGGCCTTCTTCTATAACAACAGCGTGTTCGAACAGGTTGGCGTGGACGCGTCCAAGATCCGCACATGGGACGACTACTACGAGGCCGCCAAAAAACTCAAGAAAATCGGCGTGTACATCACCGCCGATTCCGGCGACGCCAGCTTCTACGACACGATGATCTGGCTCGCCGGCGGACGCCCGTTCTCCACGTCCAACGATGGCAAGAACGTGACCATCAGACTCACCGAAGATAAAGGCACCCGCGAATTCACCGAATTCTGGCAGAAGATGATCGATGAGGGTTTGGTGGCAACAAACCTCACGTCATGGTCGGATCGATGGAAATCGGCCGTGGGACAAGGCAAAGTCGCCTCGCTGTTCTCCGGCGCATGGCTGCCTTCGCTGCTCATGTCCGACATTCCCGGCGCGGCCGGCCTGTGGCGCGTGGCCCAGATGCCGACGCCCGACGGCAAGGCCACCACATCGGAAAACGGCGGTTCGGCCCTTGCCGTGCTGCAACGTTCCCGCAAACCCGAAGCCTCATACCGTTTCATCGAATACGCCTGCCACAATGCCAAAGGCATCACAACCCGCGTGGATGGCGGCGCGTTCCCAGCCGACAAAAACACCCTATCCGACTCGAAATTCCTCAGCAAGACCACGGTGACCGACGACCGTGGCATCGAAGTGCCCTATTTCGGCGGGCAGGAATACAACCGCGTGCTGTCCCAGGCCGCGGAGAACGTGTCGACCGGATACCAGTATCTGCCGTTCGAAGTGTATGCGCGCAGCGACTTCCGGTCCACGGTGGGCAAGGCCTACAAATGGTCGAGCCTGCTGCGCAAAGAGCAGAACAGGCTCAACATCATCGCCGCAGGCGGTCAGGTCTCCGACACCTCCAACATCGGCGATGCGTTGAAGAACACCGAATCGTCCGACCGCATCAAACTTAAGGGCGGCATAGCCCTATGGCAGAAGGACCTGAAAGAATACGGAGCCAACCAGGGCTTCACCATCCAATAGCGTCTGTGTAATTGGTTTAATCGATTGCGGCCTGCGGATAGCGCATTATCCGCAGGCCGTCGGTTTTCAGATTGCCGGGCTATGATCGCCGGTTCCCGTCGCTGGCTCTTGAATCAGCGGACGTTGCGGTCGTAGATGTGCCGCATGCCCTTGAAAATCAGGTCCGGATCGTAAATGTCGATCATGTTCGTGTCGTTGGCGAACACGCGGCTCAATCCGCCCGTCGCCACCACGCGGAAGTCCTCGTCAATCTCCCGATGGAATTGCGTGATCGTGCGTTCGATGCCGCCGAGGAAGTTGTAGTACAGGCCCGCCTGCATGGCCGGTTTCGTCGATTTGGCGAGAATCGACTTCGGACGGGTGATCTCCACTTCCGGCAGCTGCGCGGTTCCCTCCCACAACGCGGCCGCCGCGGTTCGTATGCCGGTGGTGATCAGTCCCGAAATCACCGCCGCGTCCCCGGTGACGTAATTGAACGTGGTGGCCGTGCCGAAATCGGCGACCAAAATGGGCCCGCCGTATTCGTAGTACGCGCCGGCGCAGTCGGCGATGCAGTCCGCGCCCATGTTCTGCGGATTGTCCATGCGGATGTTGAGCCCCGTTTTGACCCCGGGCCCCACGATCATCGGATCGATGCCAAGGAACTTCACGATGCTCGCACGGAACGAATGCATGACCTTCGGCACCACGGACGAGATGATCACGTCATCGACGTCGTGTGGGCCGTAGCCGCTCAACCCCAGGAACTGCGTGATCATCAGCCCGTATTCGTCGGAGGTGTGGTTCGCCTTCGTGGTGATGCGGTACGTGCCCGCGATGCGCCCATCGTCGATGAAACCGATCACGACGTTCGTGTTGCCGATATCCACAGCCATCAGAAGCATGTTGCGTTCTCCTTCGCGTTTTGCGGAAGTTCCGTTGAAATATTGCGATTATTGCGATTGATACGGTTATTGCGATTCGAAAATGCTGCGGTTAGCGCCGTTCGCCGTCCGCACGCATGGCTGCGAGCTTGACAAGAATACGTTTCGCAAGTGCGTCCTTGCCTATCTTGCTCCACCGTTCGATGTTTGGCTTGTCGGCGGTTTCGCCCGGCGTCAGCACCGTCACCACGTTCGTGTCCGCTGCGAAACCGGCGCCGGGGGTGCGCAGATTGTTGGCCACCAGCATGTCGCAATGCTTGCCGTTAAGCTTCTTCGTCGCGTTGGCCTCAAGGTCGCGCGTTTCCATGGCGAATCCGCACAATGTCTGGTCCGGCCGCTTATGTTCGCCGGCCCAAGCCAGAATGTCCGGATTCGAGGTGAGTTCGAGTTCGATGCCGCTGCGCCCGTTCTTCTTGATCTTGTCCCGGGCCTGCTCGACCGGGCGGAAATCGCCGACGGCCGCGGCCATGACGGTGATGTCCGTGTCCGAGAAACGGCTCGTCACCACATCGAACATATCCCGTGCGGTCGTGACATCGACCACATCCACGCCATACGGGGCGTCCAACGCCACCGGACCGGACACAAGCGTCACCTGCGCGCCCAGATCGCGTGCCTGTTCGGCCAAGGCATACCCCATCTTGCCGGTGGAATGGTTGGTGAGGAACCGCACCGGATCAAGCGGCTCCTGTGTGGGGCCGGCGGTGACGAGCACGGCAAGTCCCTTAAGCGGCAGCTCGCCGTCCGGACGATTCGCAAGCAGCAGCGCTTTCACCGCCGTTTCGATGCGTGCCGGCTCCTCCATACGTCCCTTGCCGGCGTCGCCGCAGGCCAGCATGCCGCTTTCCGGCTCCACAATCGTCCAACCGAGCTCACGGCAGGTATTGAGATTGCGTTGCGTCACGGCGTTTTCATACATATGCACGTTCATGGCGGGGCACAGGATCTTCGGTCCCTTGTCGTACGCGAGTATGGTGCTGGTCAGCTGGTCATCGGCGATGCCGCAGGCGATTTTCGCGATGATATCGGCGCTCGCCGGAGCGACTGCCAGCAGATTCGCCCACTTCGCGTCGGCCACGTGGCTGATCTGCAGCGGACCGTCCGGTCCGGGTGCCACGTCGGCCGTAGCGCCGGGACGATGTCCGGCGGCGAACATGGACGTGCGTGTCGGCGTGTGGGTGAGGGAACTGAACGTCAGGGGAGTGACGAACTCCTGTGCGGCGGCGGTCATCACCACACGCACCTCATGCCCCTGCTTGCTCCAATCGGAGGCGAGATGGCAGGCCTTGAACGCGGCGATGCTGCCGGTGACCCCCAAAAGAATATGCGCCATGGATCAACCGTCCTTCTCGTTGTGACCTGCCGCGACTGCGTCAAGTATATAACCGGGCCGAAGCCTCCGCGCGCTTTGCGGGCGAATCCGAACGGGCCGCGGGTATGGCGGACGGTAGAATCAGGCCGTGGTGATCGACCTCACGCAGGCGGTCAACCGCAATCACAACACATAATCGAAAATACGAAGAGGAGAAATCCCATGTCGTCACCTACCGGTGCGCACGGCGAAGCCGACGCAACCAAACAGGAGAACGAACAGCAGCCGCAGTCCACGGCAAGCACCGACGCCACGCTAAACGCGCGTGCGAAATCGTCGAACGGCGCGAAATCGCAAGGCCCGAAGAAGTGGCTTATCGCGTTGATCGCCATCATCGCCGCCGTCGCGGTGATCGTCGCCATTGCAGTGACGCGCGGCAAAAACGATGACGCGAACACTTCCGGCGTAACTAAAGCCGGCACCGTCACCATCGGGCTCAAACTCGCCCCGGTCAGCCTCGACATCCGCCACCAGTCCGGATCGGCCATCGAACAGGTGCTGATCGGCAACGTCTACGAAGCGCTGCTGTCGCGCGACTCCGACAACAAAGTGCAGCCGGGCCTCGCGAAATCCTGGGACATTTCCAAGGACGGCAAGACCTACGCCTTCCATCTCAACCAGAACATGACCTTCTCCAACGGCGACAAGCTCGACGCTGACGACGTGGCCTGGTCCATCAACCAGCTCAAGGAGAAGCAGTACTACAACGCCAACCAGGTGGCCAGCCTCGACAAGGCCGAAGCGGTGGACGCCAACACGGTCAAGCTCACCCTTTCCACCCCCGACTTCAACCTGCTGTGGTATCTGACCGGACGTCCGGGCCTCGTGTTCGACAAAAACGCCAAATACAACGCGAAAACCGAAGCGGTCGGCTCCGGCCCGTATACCGTCGAATCCTTCGACTCGGCCAGCAAAATGGTGCTCAAAGCCAATGCGAAATATTGGGGAACCGCGCACAAGCCCGCCACCCAGAACGTGGTGATCCGCTTCCTCACCGACGACAACGCAGCCGTCAACGCGCTGAAAAGCGGTGACGTCGACGTGCTTTCCCCGGTGAACGCCACGCTCGCCAAATCATTGGATGCCAGCACATACACGGTGTCCGCGGCCGACGGCAGCGACAAGTTCGTCCTCGCCTTCAACTGCACGAACGCCAAACTCAAGGACAAGCGCGTCCGCCAGGCCATCCGCTACGCCATCAACCACAAGGAGATCATCGCCTCCCGAGGCAACGTCGACTACGCGCTCGGCGGTCCGATCCCGTCCGTCGACCCCGGTTACGAGGACCTGACCGGCCTGTACCCGTACAACGTGGACAAGGCCAAGGAACTTATGAAGGAAGCCGGTTATACCACCGACAAGCCGTTGCGGCTCACCCTCACCTACGCCAACACGTACGGCACCGAACTGGGCGACCAGCTCAAGAGCCAGCTTGCCAAAATCGGCATCGATTTGAAGATCGACTATGTGGAATTCTCCACATGGCTGCAGAACGTGCACGCCAACGGCGACTACGAGCTGTCATTGGTGGACCACGCCGAAAGCCACGACTTCTACAAGTGGACCACGCCGGACTACTACTACCATTACGACGGCAAGCAGGCGCAGAAACTGTACGCCAAGGCTTTGGAAGCCACCGACGAGGCCGACAGCGCGAAATACCTGAAGCAGGCGGCGAAGGCCGTAAGCGAGGACGCGCCGGCGGACTGGCTGTTCGGCTACCGCGTGACGGTGGCCGTCAACAAGCACGTGCAGGGCTTCCCCAGCAAGCTCAGCCAGACGGTGCTGCCATTGTGGCGGATCTCCAAGAATAAGTAAGGGAACGGTATTTCCATGCGATTCGTGGGAAAGCGACTGGCGCTGTTCGTAGCGGCTTTGGTGGGCTTGTCCGCGCTGGTGTTCGTGATGCTGCGCGTATTGCCGGGAGACGTCGCCGCGGTCATCGCCGGCACGAACGCCACCCCCGAACGCATTGCGTCGCTGCGCGCCGAATTCGGCTT
>OGQL01002116.1_pt1 | contig 13335 bp, 8 predicted proteins | sample 1553211 | NCBI WGS metagenome assembly OGQL01 (sample SAMEA2579942, study PRJEB22360) | human gut metagenome
GACCCTTACCGTTGTAGTACACACCGCCGCCGGCGGTCACGTACCAGGCGTAGCTGAAGCTATACTCGGACGAAGACCAATAATGCCCGCGCTCTAATTTGTCCCCTCCGGCTATTTTTAGTCCACGTTTCACGGCAACCCGGTTCGTCCAAACCGAGGGGAACAACTCGCCCAAAGCCGGCAAATACCAGTCGCCTTTAGACGTTCCTGTCGTCGAGTAATTGTAACAATACCCCGGAGCATAACCTGTCACACCAGACCCATACTTGGCAACCCAGGCCGCCGTATGCGCCTTACCCGCAAAGTCGGCCTTGGCCACGGTGCTGCTGGTAATATTATCAATCCCGTCCAGATCAACATAATTGCTGCTCCACTTCATCTGCCCCTGCGGCAGGTTGATGGCCAACCTGGTACTGCCGTTGACATAAGCCACAACGCCGATCGGCGTTTTGCCGGAAACCAAACAACTGTTGCAGGTCTTGTCCGAATAGAGAATGCTCCCTACCTTGCACTCCGAACTGCAAGCCTGGCAAGCGCCGTTAACCCACTCATAACCGCTGGCGCAGCTGCACTCCTCATACTTGCCGTCACAAGCCGTCCCGACCGCCCCGGTAATATTGCTGCCGCTGCAGGTATATTTGTGGTAAGTTGAGCAGGACACGCAAGAGTCGGTTTCATACCTGGTTGCCGTTCCCCCGGCCTGTACGTCGCCGTCACTATGCCAAATGTATCCGTTTGTGCGGGCACAAGCCTGATAGTGGCGGCCGCAGGGCTCACCGGCTCCGCCGGCAATGTGCTTTGCGGAATCCGCCTCACAGGTATAGATATAATCTGCGGCGCAAGCTTTCGGCTTGGTAATGCCACCCCTTAAATCAAGCGGCAGGACACAACGGTAATAGTTCTTCTGAACCTTGATTCGCGTTGTATATTTGTCTGTCGCCGAGGCCTGATAACTGACGTAAATATTATTGGCGTTCTGCTCCGTCGAACTGTATTGATAGCTGGTGCCGATCTGCGCGGCGCCGACCGTATCCAAAGCCAGCAGGCTGTCGTTGACCGCTTCCAGATTTTTGACCGCAATCTCGTTCATCTCGCCCAGCGCCGGAACAAACCACTGCCGCTTGGAAGCACTATTGACAGGTGCCAGGTTATGACAATATCCGATTCCGTTCCAGGTGTTGGTATGCCCGTAATAGAGCGTCCAGTTATGCGAATTTTCCTTACCCGAAAAATCTTTAATCGCCGTGGCGCCGGAACTGAAGTTCGTCATAGTCGGAACATCGGTCAATCCTTGCCATTCCAACTCGGAGGACGATTGCTGCAGGTAGACAGCCAACCCGGAGGTGCCGTTGGCATATCCGATTACCCCGATCGGCGTTTTGCCCTCCATTATACAGCTGTTGCAGCTCATATCCGAATACAGGATGTTGCCGACCGAACAGCTGGCATCACAAAGCGTGCATTTGCCGCGTTTCCAGCCGTATCCGGTCTGACAGCTGCAATATTTGTATTTGCCGCTGCAGGCGTCTCCGCGTCCGCCCGTAATATACGGGTCAGAACCGCCGGTTGCGCAGTCAAACTTATATTCCGTCTCACACTTTGAACAAACGTTGTTTCTCCAGCCATACCCCGAACTGCAGGTACAGCTTTGATATTTATTGTTGCACTTGTTGCCCACGCCGCCGGCATAACCGGTGCCGCTGCACGTAAACTGAAATTCCGGTTTGCACACACAGGCGCTGCCGCTCCAATCATAATCGCCCGCACAGCTGCACTCCTGATACTTGCCGTTGCACTTTCCGCCGGTTCCCGAAACATAGCCGGTTCCGGTACACGCATACTGGTACGAACTGTCGCAGACACAGCCGCTGCCGTTCCAGTTGGCACCGCTCACACAGTTGCAGGACGCATATTTGCCGTTGCACGAACTGCCGCTGCCGCCCGAAATATTAGTACCGCTGCAAGAATACTGATAAGCCGTATCGCAGCCGCAGCCGGAACCGTTCCAACTTGCCCCGTTGGCACATTTGCAGCTTTGATACATACCGCCGCAGGCCGTCCCCGAACCGCCGGCATAGGCGCTGCCGGAGCAGCTGTATTTATACTCGGAACTGCAATTTTCCGCCGCTCCGTTGCCCTTGTCTTCCAAATGCAGCACACACCGCACATAAGCCGAAGAAGTCTTGTCGGCGCTGCTGCCGCCGTTGGTTCCGGCCTGCCAGGCTTCCGAAGCGCTGCGCTCCGACGAAGTCCAATGATTTCCGGACTGAAAAGCCTTTCCGCCGGCCGTTGTCAAACCTTGCGCAATCTTGGTACGGTTCGTCTGCAAGACCGCGGTCATTTCGCCGCCGGAAGGCAAAAACCACTGCCCTTTCCCGGTTCCGTCCGTCGAATAATTATAGCAATAACCGGCGGCATAACTGCCCTTGTCCGTTCCGTATTTATTAACCCAGGCCTGGGCATTGGACTTTCCGTTAAACTCGGTCTTATAAGTAGACGAAGCGGTATTGGCAATTTCGGCAATATCAACCAGCGTATTGCTCCACGGCTTGCTTTCTGTCGTATCCAGCTGAACCGCCAACCGCATGCTCCCGCTCGAATAAGCAATAATGCCGATCGGCGTTTTGTCATTCAGCAGACATGAACTGCAGGTAAAATCCGAATACAATATGTTCCCTACCGCGCAGGTATTGTCACAGGTTACGCAAGCCCCGGCCTTGCAGCCCTGCCCTTCCGGACATTTTGAAACGCCGCATTGGGCATAATAGGTTACGCCGTTTTTCACGCAGGACTGCTCGCCCACTTCCCGGCATTGTTCAGCGCATTTTTCTTTTGTCAGGGTCAGGCTGCACATATTGGGATTGCAATACATTTTGCTCGTATCCCACGGACATTTTACTCCGCCGCCCACACAAGACGTCTCCCTATATCCCAGAGATTCGCAATCTGGCGTTGCCACACAGTCCGCTTGTGCCGCGCCCGCACCAAACATCAAAATTGCTCCGGCAATCGCGGCCAAACATTCTGTCCGCCGCCCGGCCGCATTTAATTCTCTTTGTTGTAGTTGTTTCTTCATAGCTCTTACTCCTTATTCTGTTTCAGATGCAGAAAAGTTTTGAAATATCATACGGGCAAACCAAACTCTCCCCGGTACAGGAAGTCGACACGTATCCGAGTGACGAACAATCTTCTACCGGACGGATACAATAATCGGTGAAATTCGTACTGCAGCCGGTAATGCAATACCGGTTTGAACAAATCTCCAGCCGGCACTCCGTACCATGCGGACAACTTTCCAGCGAACACTCGTACCCGCAGCACTCCTTATACCAGGTCTCGTCCCCATGCTGGCAGGACGGAGAACCCGATTTCGGGCCGTCGTCGCATTTCTGATAACCGGTGCAGGGATTGGGCTTGATGCTGTATTTATTCACGCCGCCGCAGGCATAGCAGCTTTCGTCCTTGACATAGCCGTAAGGAATATCGCTTTCCAAATAGGGAAAACCGTTACATATATTGCAGCACAAGCCATAAGCCGGAGAATAGGTACACAGATAGTTCGGATCCAACTGCCAACCGTCTTGGCATTCGGTAACATAATTGGGATTTTCTTCTTCGCAGGCGCGTTCATAATCAAGTTTACAGCCCTTATAAACATTCAGGCCGTTCGGACATTGCTCGTCCAAATATTCCGGAACCGTACATTCCGTTGTCGTATAACCGTTGTTCCGGCACCAAAGCGCCGCATCGCATTTGAGATAAAAACTATGATGGGGACAGGTCTCCTGTTCCTGATAAGCAGGACAAAACCCGGTGGGATAATAACTGTAGCCGGCACGACGGCACAATCTGGGACCGACGCTGGGATCACCTTTCAAATCCTCCAGCTTGTCCATACAATCCGGCAAAAAACAAATTGCGGCTTGAGCTTCGTTAACGCCAAACGCAGCAGAAACAACCTGCGCCGTCAACGCAGAAACTCCTGCTGCTTCACCCCGGCTGCCGACCGATTCGACAACCAACGCCAGCAACAGGCATACAAAAAAACCTTTCCGACCGCCATCAGGCAGCCCGGATTGCCCAAAATTCCGCATATCTCTAACCTTTCTCCGATTTTACTCTTTAGACAAAAGAAAATTTACTTAAAATCCGCAGAACCTCCCTAAAATGAGTCTTTATATAAGAATTATCATAATATAATTTTCCAAATTATGCAATAATTTATTTGCTTCCCCTAATTCAATTTGTCAAATAACGTTAAGATTAGTAACAGGCACTATACTAAAAATAGTTTACTTTAAATAAAAACAATCTATAATCAAACGGGATTTTATACGCCACCCTCTTTTTTACGGTCATGCAACCACCCTCTTTTTTTATCTGTCCCTCCGGACACCCTTTTCTCTTCTGCCACCCCTGCCTCTTTTTTTATCTGTCACTCCGGCCTATCTCTCTATTCTGTCACTCCGGCCTCCGCGCCGGAGTCCAGGTCAATATTGATTCCTTAACCGCCTGGATTCCGGGTCAAGCCCGGAATGACAATTATATGAGTGTCATCCCTCGTTTTCGTAAGAAAACGTCAAGGAATCTTCGAATTCCCTCTTCCTGTCACTCTGACCTTTTTCTTTATCTGTCATACTCCGGTTCAGCCGGAGTATGACAGCACCCGTATCGGCATTCTCAAACCGGGAAAAATCCCTCAGGAGGACAAATATGGACTTTCCCCAACCTGATTAATTTGAGCATGCTTTCGAGAACCCTGAAAGCCTTCCAATAATATGATTAATCCTTAAAAAACTCACAATACCTTTCCCCAAAAGCTCTGAAGTCCGGGATTAAAAGTCTGGCCATTATACAAACTTTTCACATACAGAAGAATAAACCGCTGTCATAAGGACATACCAGCTTTCTTCCCCCACAGCTCGTTGAGGTATAGCCCAGCGCCGCACAATCCGTTACCGGTTTCTGGCAATAGTCGGTATAATCCACCAAACACCCGACAATACAATATTTGCTGGAACAAACCTCAAAATTGCAATCCGTCCCTTCCGGACACTCCGCCAGGCTGCACTCATAAGCGCAGCACTCCTTATACCAGGTCTCATTGCCGTGTTTGCACTCCGGCGTACCCGATTTTGGCGTATCTGTACATTTTTGATAACCAATACAAGGGTTGGGCTCTATCTTATAACGCGTAACATTGCCGCAGGCATTGCAGCTCTCGCCTTTGACATATCCCTCGGGAATTTCGTCCTCTTCATACGGATAATCCGAACACAAATTACAGCATTTGCCGTACATTTCCGAATAAGAACACAACTCGTTCTCGTCCAAAATCCATCCTTCCTGGCACTCGCTCACATAATCAGGATCTTCTTCCGTACATGCTTGTTCATAGTCGGCTTTGCAGCGCTTATAAACCTCTTGTCCGTTGGGACATTTTTCGTCGGCATACTCCGGAACCGTACAATCTTCAACTTTGGTCTCGTAGCCGTTATCCCTACACCATTGCGCCGCATCGCATTTCAGATAATGGCTGTCATGCGGGCATGAATCCTGGGCATGGTATTCGGGGCATTGGCCGCTGCCGTAATATATGTATCCCATATCCTTGCAAAATTCTTCAGATATATTGCCACCACTCACATTAGCGAGCTTATCCATACAGTCCGGCAAAAAACAAATCGCCGCCTGCGCATTCCCTGACCCGGGAGCTGAATACACCCCCAAAGTTAGCAAAAAAAGTATAATCAGCCGCCGCTCCGCCCGGGAAAAAGCAGACGCGCCAAAACCGCCGCCCGGACATTTTCCAATATCCGCAGCCGCTTTTGTACTCTCATTCTGTATTGGCTGAAAAACTCGAGGGCGCGGGTTACGCTCCTCAACACGTAAAATTCTGTTATGCATTTTCTTTCTCCTGACTATCTCCGTTAATTCTTATAACGGTCAGATATCAATCAACCAATAATTCCTCATGATTACCTCCTGATAAAACTAAATTTTTACACAATTTCAATTATTATAATACTATGAATAGCTCAAAAATGCAATACAAAACTTGCGATTATCACCCTCCGATGCAATCAACCGTTGTTTTTGTTAATTATTTTTTAACAATCTATTGGTGTAAAATAAAGAATTTACCCCTCACCATAACCCAAACTGCCGCAAAAAACCCCGGAGAATCAATCTCCGGGGTTTCGGCATTGCGCAAAAACTATGCTTTTTTCAAATTACCGGCAGAAGTTTTGCCCTTTTCGGTAACCAAATCGTAGCTGACTTTGTCATTCTCGTTCAAGAAACGCATTCCGGCTTTCTCAACAGCGGAAATATGGACAAACACGTCCTGTCCGCCGGCATCGGGAGTAATAAATCCGTAGCCTTTGCTGCTGTTAAACCATTTTACTGTTCCTGTTGACATGTCAAATTCCTTTTCTTAAAACAGGTTAAATATCGGGCACCATGCCCCACTCTAATAAATCTTACGGTAATAATCTATTCTAAGAAAAGATATAAAAATCAAAATCTTCGTAATACAATTAAGCCAATCAAGTCGTTTATTACGGTTTCACTATACGCCACCTGTCAAAAATAGCAAGAACTATCTTCCGCGGCTGACAAATTTATTTCCTTTTATCAAAAAACGCCAGGGCTTGTCTTTGTATTCCTCGGCATAATCAATCCCGATACGCGGTGTTGCCGCCGCCTCGGGACTTTCGGTCCGCGGGCTGAGCCACAACAGGTTTCCGCCCAAGTCAACGGCATTGTGTTCGCGCGTAATCCCCAAGGCCTGGCACAATTTTCCCGGCCCGGTCGTCAGATTGGAAATTTTATCGCATCTGCGCCGCCGTTTCATAATCTCCAACCCCGCAACCGGTTCCAACCCGCGAATAAGAATGGCATTGGCCGTCCCAGTCGGGCTGACCACAACATTAAACTGATTATACATTCCATACACAAAAAAGACGTAAGAAACCCCGCCCTGCTCAAACATAACCGCATTCCGCGGAGTTTTGCGATTCAAATAGGCATGGCAGGCCTTGTCCTCGGCCCCGATATAAACTTCCAGTTCGGTAATTTTCCCGGCCGTAAATTCCGCCCCGATGTTGGAACACAAATAAGCGCCCAACAAAACTTCCGTCGCCACTTCAAACGGATCCCGCAAAAATTCCGATTTTTTTATCCGTTCTTCAAACATTTTTCACTCCTTTTCCTGTCTCTTTTCTGCCATACCGGCCTCCGAACCGGGATACAAGTCAACAATTTGGAGCATTTTATTCGCAGTTTCTGCATAAGTTGCCTACCAGACAAACTTTTGTAAAACTCGGAGTTTGAGGTTAGTAGAGTAGTTTTTAGGGCGAGAAAAATTTTAGTGTATAACGAGTTTTGTAAAAAGTTTGGATAGTGAGGCAAATAATAAGATTTAAGAGTGGCGGCGACTGAGCGTATAAAGAAATACGTGACTGGAGCCGCCAGCTCGCAAAATCTGTATTAGTTGCCCGCTAGACGAACTTTTAACGGTGGAATAAGCGCTCAAAATCACTAACCCTCAACTCTATGTATGTCGGCCGCCCATGGTTACATTGCCCGGAATGCGGCGTGCGTTCCATTTCCCGCAAAAGGTGATTCATCTCGGATATGTTTAGCTTGCGGCCGGCGCGAACCGAACCGTGACAAGCCATGGTCGCACATATCAGATGCAGTTTTTCAGTCAGTTCAAACCCTTTGCCCCATTCGGCCATTTCTTCTGCCAAATCGGCAATCAGCGCCCGCACGTCACATTCGCCCAAAAGCGCCGGCGTCTCCCGGACAATAACGGCGGTGGTTCCGAATTCTTCCAAAACCAAGCCCAGTTTTGCCAAATCTTCCGCTGCCTCCAAAATCCGCACCTTATCTGCCGGTTTGAGGTCAATAACCTCCGGAAGCAGCAGCATCTGCGAAGCAACCTGCCCGTTGACCAGGCTGTTTTTCATTTTTTCCATCACAATCCGCTCATGCGCCGCATGTTGGTCGACGATAATAATGCTCTCTTCCGCCTGAGAAATAATATAGGTATCATGAAACTGCGCTTTGGCCATGCCGAGCGGGCCGTCGCTCTCGTCCTGCGGCAAAACCGCCGCCAGTTTCTCGCCTTCTTCCACCCGTACGGAAAACTTGCGTTCCAGTTCCGGCAAAGCCGCCTGTCTGGCAGAAAAAGCCGCCGATGGCGGACGGCTCGAAAACTGCGGATAAAAGCGGCTCCGGTCATATTCCGGCGCTTGCAAAGAAGCTGCTTCGGGAAGATTTTCCAAAGCCGGCAAAGCACCGAATTCGGGAATGGAATCATTAATCAGGTTTTCCACATTAAGCACATTTGCCGACCGCTGCGAGGCCAGATTCAGCCCGTTGCGAATAGCGCTGACCAAAAGGCCGCGCACCAGGGTATTGTCATAAAAACGAACTTCGGCCTTGGCCGGGTGCACGTTAACGTCGACATAGGCCGGATCAACGTCAAAAAACAATGCGCACATCGGATAGCGGCCGCCGGCCAACACATCTTGATACGCCCCTTTGATTGCCCCCAAAAGCAATTTATCCCGCACCGGGCGGTTGTTCACAAACAAATACTGCGACAGCGAATTAGCCTTATTGAGCGTCGGCAGGCTGGTAAAACCGGTGATTTTCAGGCTCTCGCGCTGGGCGTTGATTGAAAAAGAATTTTCCCCGAACTCCCGCCCCATCACATCGGCCAAACGCTTTAGGCGCGTTTCAAACAAATCGCCCTGCTGGGCATTCAGAGCAATTTTCCGGCTTTTTTCATCGCTGAGATAAAAAGAAATATGCGGATTGGCCAATGCAATCCGATTCATGATATCCACGCATTGCCCGGTTTCGGATGCCGCCGTTTTCAAAAATTTGAGCCGAGCCGGCGTGGCATAGAACAAATCCCGTACCTCAATCCGCGTCCCTTTGCTCAAAGCCGCCGGACAAACTTCCGATTTCTCGCCGCCGCAAACCTCAATCTTCCAGGCATCTTCGCTGCCCGCCGCCCGCGAAACAATGCTCAAGCGCGACACAGACGCGATTGAAGGCAGCGCTTCACCGCGAAACCCAAGATAGTGAATATTAAAAAGATTGTTATCGGGAAGTTTGGAAGTCGCATGGCGCTCCACCGCCAGCGGAAGCTCGTCTTTTGACATCCCTTTGCCATTGTCGGTAATCGTCATCAGGCTCTTTCCGCCGTCAACCAGCGTAACCTCAACAGAAGTCGCCCCGGCATCAATGGCATTTTCCACCAATTCCTTCAAAACAGAGGCCGGACGTTCAACAACCTCCCCGGCCGCAATCTGATTAATCAGAGTATTTGGCAAAATTCTAATCGGCATTCTTATAATCCTAAACACCCAAATACAAATTTTATAAAAACTCGGAGAATGAGTCGTATAATAAGAAACCAGAAAAAATGCGAGTGAGCGCATATAGAAATACGTGACCGGGCATTTTATTCGCAGTTTCTGTATGAAACGACCATTACACGAGTTTTTTATAAAAACTCGGAGAATGAGTCGTATAATAAGAAACCAGAAAAAATGCGACTGAGTGTAGATAGACCTACACGATTGGAGCATTTTATTCGCAGTTTCTGTATTAGACGACCATTATACGAGTTTTTTACTTACGGAGACGCTTAATATACCTAATCAAATTATCCGTCGATCCGTCATGCCGAACGCCAAAGGCATTGCCCTGAAGTTCGGGTAAAATGTTTTTGGCAAGCTGCTTACCCAGTTCAACCCCCATTTGGTCAAAGGAGTCAATATTCCAGATAACGCCCTGAACAAAAACTTTATGCTCATACATGGCTATCAGCATCCCTAGCGTATAAGGATCAACCTTCTTGACCACAAAAGTATTTGACGGGCGGTTCCCCTCAAAACTTTTGAATTTTTTCAGAAAGTTGATTTCTTCTTTGCTTTTTCCGGCTTTGGCCAGTTCTTCGGCAGCTTCCTTAACCGTTTTGCCGCGCATCAGCGCTTCGCCCTGCGCCAAAACATTAGCAACCAAAATTTCGTGATGATCGCCGATTTCATTATGCGAAATCGCCGGAATAATAAAATCGCAGGGAATAACCGTTGTCCCTTGGTGAATCAGCTGGAAGAAAGAGTGCTGAACATTCGTCCCCGCCCCGCCGAACAAAACCGGACCGGTAACATATTTGACATACTCGTTGTCATTGGAAACGAACTTGCCGTTGCTTTCCATATCCAGCTGCTGCAAATAAGCCGGAACATATTTCAGATATTCGTCATACGGAACAACCGCATAGCTCTTGAGGCCGAAAAAGTTATTGTACCAAATGCCGAGCATTCCGAGAATAACCGGAATGTTATGAGCAAAATCAGTCTCGCGGAAATGGCGGTCCATCGCATAGGCACCGTCCAGCATCCGCTCAAAATTATCCATGCCGACCGCAATGGCGATAGACAAGCCGATAGCCGACCACATCGAATAACGGCCGCCGACGAAATCCCAAAACTCAAACATATTGTCGGGATTAATCCCAAACTTCTTTACCTCTTCCACGTTCGTCGACAAAGCCGCAAAATGCTTGGCAACCGCATGCTCGCCCAAAGCGTCGACCAGCCATTTTCGGCAGGTCTTGGCGTTAGTCAGCGTTTCAACCGTCGTAAAAGTTTTTGACGCAACAATAAACAGCGTCGTTTCCGGATCAACCTTGTTCAACACTTCGGCACAGGCGGTTCCGTCAATATTGGAAATAAAATAACAATTAATGTCTTTGGCCCAATATTTGCGCAAAGCTTCCGTCGCCATCACCGGCCCCAAATCCGAGCCGCCGATGCCGATATTGACAATATTCGTCAGCTTTTTGCCGGTATGCCCTTTGAACTTTCCAAACCGGACCGCATCGGAAAAATCGCGCATTTTAGCCAGAACCTCGTTAATCTGCGGCATAACGTTTTTGCCGTCAACATAAACCGGCGTATTGGCGCGGTTCCGAAGCGCCGTATGCAGAACCGGGCGGTTTTCGGTTATGTTAATCCGCTTGCCGGTAAACATTTCTTCAATTTTTTCATGCAGACGGCATTCCTCGGCCAACCGGATAAGATACTTCATGGTCTTGTCGGTAATCCGGTTTTTGGAATAGTCATAATACAACGCATCAAGCTGAATGCTGAAACGGTCAGCCCGCTTAGCGTCGTCATCAAACAAATCGCGCATTTGAACTTTGCACATTTTTTTATAATGGCTTGCCAGTTTTTTCCAATACTTAAATTTGTTCACTTCTTTTTTCATCTTGCCTCCTGCTCCTTAAACTCTTTCATAAAATTTCCGATATTTACTCTCACCAGTTTGTTGTTGTCAAAATACTTCGCCGCAACAGCGTTTACTTGTTCAACCGATACCGCGCGCACATAATCATTCCGCTTCTGCAAAAAATCGCGCCCCAGATTGTCCCGCTGCATATAGGCCATAATTGCGGCAATGTCCGATATGGCGGCAAACCGCAGATTATATGAAGCAATCAAATAATCTTTGGCCTCCCTGACCTCCGAAGCCGTCGCTCCGTTTTTAGAAAAGTCATTCCATTCCCGTTGCAAAATCTGCACCACCCGGCCAAAATTTTCCGGGGTTGCCGAAAAACTTCCCTGAATTGTCGGCGACTTTTCATCAAGCGCCAGCCCCGTGCCAATGCTGTAAGTCAGCCCTTCGTTTTCCCGGGCCGCCTGTGACAGGCGCGAATTCAACCCCGAACCGCCGAAAATAAAATTTGCCACATATAACGGATAAAAATCCGCATCATTGCGAGAAACTCCCGGAACGGCAAACATGGCAATATTTTGCGCCGTTGTCAACGGAATATCTTTGCTGCGGGGACTAAAATCCGCATCGGCTTCGCGCACAAAATTGATATTGGCACTCTCGGGAAGAACGCCGAATACATCGTCAAGCACACTACCCAGTTCTTCGGGAGAGATATCCCCTGCCGTGCCAACAATCAAATTTCCGCGGGAAAAATTCTTCCGCATAAACGCAGCCAAATCGCGGCGGCTGATTTTATCTGCCGTTTCCGCCTGCCCCAGAGGATTGCGCCCGTAAGGGTGCGATCCATACAACTCTTTTGCAAAAGCAAGGCTCAAAATCTGTCCTGGCTGTTCCTGTTGCTGCTTCAGCCCCTCGGTCAAACGCGTCTTGGCCCGCCTGATATCATCTTCCTCAAAACGCGGCTCGCTCAACGCCAGCTTTAACATCTCATAAGCCACGGGGCTGTTTTCGCCAGTTGTGAGCAGCGCCCCGGAAAAATCATCTTTTCCGCTTGAAAATCCTATTGTTATCGCATTATTCTCAAGCTTTTCATTAAAATCCTCTTCATTATAATCCCCGGCTCCCGAAAGCAGCATCTGTTCCAGCAAAGCGGATATTCCCGCCTTTCCGGCATCTTCAGAAGACCAGCCGGCGTTCTTGAAAATGAAGCTCAACGAAATAATCGGATTAGTTTTGTCTTCATACAAATAAGCCTTGATTTTATAACGAGGAGAAACAACTTCCTCAACCTCAGTCTCAAAATTCTTTTCTTTCAGAACCGAACTTTCCAAAATTTCATCGGGATTAAAGACAAACCAGCGACCATAAGCGTAATAAGCCGCATAGGCTAACACCGCTGCGGCCAAAAGCCGACGCAAAAAACGATAAGAATTCCTTCTCCCTCGCCTAATCATGTTTTTCCTCCGCCGGTTTCAGCACGCCGCTGACGCGGGCTGAATTACGCAACAGCTTTCGAGCCGCCTGCTTCACTTCTCTAGGGTTTACGGCCGAAATCCGGTCACCGTAGTTTTCAATATCTTCCAAACTCATACCCGCAGCCGCCATTGAACCGGCAACCATCGCGGCATCATTGGGATTATCCCGCAGATAAACCAGCCCCGCCCGCATTTTCTGCTTGGCATTCTCAACCGCTTCGGCGTTGATTTCGGCAACCGCCTCCGCCACCGCCCGGTCTATGCCTTTCTGAAGCGCCGCCGCCGAAATCCCCGGCTGGGGAATTGCCCAGATTGAAAAAGTGCCATAGCTGCGCCCGCCGTAATCATATGAACTTTCAACCGCCAAGGCCAACTTTTTTTCTTTCACCAGTTTTTTGTAGAGTTTTGAGGTTTCGCCCTCTCCCAGATATTTCGACAATACCGCCAAATTGTAAATCTCTTCCTTTTCCCGATTAAAAGCCGGAGCAATCCAAGTGTTAACCAGCCGCACACTGTTAATCCGCGGCAGGCTCATCTCCAGCTTGACGGCATTTTCGGCCCGGATTTCGGGAAAAGCCGCCGGTTCGCCCAAATT
>OGQL01002130.1_pt1 | contig 13282 bp, 21 predicted proteins | sample 1553211 | NCBI WGS metagenome assembly OGQL01 (sample SAMEA2579942, study PRJEB22360) | human gut metagenome
CCTAGAGTACGTGGACGATTGTGCAAATGGGTTCCCCAACCGTGGACGATTGTGCAAATGGGTTAGTGCAAACAAACCGTGGACGAAAGTGCAAACGCGGATGGAAGAAACTGGCAACAGCGCGGCCGCAACTGGGAAAATATGGAAGCTGGTCTATAAAGCGCACGCGGTGAGACTTAGGCACCAGAGCGCACGCGTTGCGGGAATTGCGCACTACCAAAAAAATACACAATAGTACAAACAGAAAGAGACGATTATGCAAATACAATTCAAACAATCCATGCTATAATATAGACAGTGAAAGGGAGAAACAAACCTTTCATAATATGATGTGATGGGAGATAGGGAAGAATGAAGAAATACAGCGCTATTGTTAAAGATAATGAGAGAACGGTTTTCATTGAATATCAGGAATATCGCACAAAAGCTGAGTTTATCAATGATTTAAGATGCAATGGATATAGTGTTAATCCTTTAAAGGTAAAGCCGTCCGATGTTTTCGATTATATTATTAACCACACAAATTGCAATTCTTGGGATTGGAAATTGAAAGGAGTTCCACAAGAGTAAAACAAGCAGTTTATTACAAATATTGACTTTTATCCCGCCCCGGAGGTTACGAGGGCAAAAAGGAGAGATGATAATAAATGTCTGAATGTAGGTTTTATTGCAAAGATGAAAACATTAATTATTTTGTTATCAGTGATTGTGAAACAGGCGCGAGGATAGCTATAAGAAGCGGAGGAAACAAACCTTTTATAATTATGTCAGAAAAATTTTTAAAAGGTGTGTGGCATATTGAATCAGTTTATAAACCAGATTTTTGCCCGGGGTGCGGAAGAAAATTGGAGGTACTACAATGAAACTTAACAGAGAACATATTGCATTTTTAAACGAGACAGCAAGAGTAGATCTTGACAGTGCCATGCAAATGATAGACGGTGTAAACATGTTGTCCGAAGTTGAATATGGTTTTGTGCATATGAACGAAGATGAATACAGGTTGGTTTATTGGGAAGATGGGATTTTAAAGGATGCTTATAAAAACTGTGAGGATTAATAATGTACATAGATTTTGTGAACGCACTTAGAACAATCGGAACAGGATTAATAATATGTTCTTTAGTGGGGTTAGTGGCTATAATTAAATCGGGTTTTAATTGGAGGGATTTAAAATGATAGATATAGGCTTAACAAACGCATTGGCACAAATAAGGGACGCTTTATATGAAATTGCTGATACCATAAAAGAGGTAAAAGAAATAGAAGATACAGTTAATAAATGTGAAAATTGCCCATATAAAACTTATTATGAACAAGGGTACGTTTAAAGTTAGAAACGGCAGAAATGTTTAAAAGGAGGGTTGACGTTTTATTAAATGCCGTTTATAATAAAATACACAAATTATAAAAGGAGTTATTAAAATGAAAGTAAAGATTTTTGAGGGTAGAATTTATAGTGTAGTTAAAAAAGTTGAGGATAATATTTTGGTGCAGACTATCGATGGGATTTACAAGAATGATGCAGAATTCAAAAAGGCCATGAAAGCGCGTGGCGAAAAGTTTGTTGGAATTGCAGATAAAGAAGCGGTTTATAATATCTATGAAATCTCTCCCGATGCTGTAAAAGAAAACGGAACGCTTGTAACTGAATAAAATTTAGAATGGAGTATTAATAATGGCTTACAAAAAGAAAGTTGAAGAAATGGTGCGCAAAGAAAGCATTTTTGATGTAAAAGGCGAGTTGGTTTTTTGGGTAAAAACAGGGAGTAACGGAAAACTTTACGCTTCCACTTCTGTTAAAAACAGTGATGGAGACAGAATGTTTTATTCTGTTTATTTCCGAAAAGATATTGATTTGACCGATTTTGATGATGGTATGAATAAAATAAACGTGAAGTCCGGCTTTATTACATGTTCTAAAATCGGTGAAAGCGTCCGTCCAAAAATCATGGTTTTGGATTTCGAGTGAGAAAAACAGCACCCCGGTTACCCGGGGTGCACTATTTAGAAAGCAGGTGTTAAAGATTGAAATACACCGCCGGGAACTTAAGAACAAGGGATATAGATAAAGAAATTCGAGCATACAATAGAAGATTACTGCAACTGCAATCTAAAAACGAAGCATTTAAAATTCTGGATACGCTGACGCGCACCGAAGTAATGCGGGGGAGAACCGATGCAGAAATAGCGCGTGAATTGAATCGTTTACAGGAATTGGCAAAGCCCGAAAAACAAAAAATGGTAAAGTACAAAGCGGGTAGTAGTTTAGAAGTTCCTCTATTTGTTCGTGAACAGGTTGAGCGCGCAATTACAAAAGCGAATAAGCAGACAACGAAAAGGTTTGAAATTCTGGAAGCACAGCGTAGGGGTTCATTTTATACAATTGAACAGGAAAGCCTAAGGCCTATTACAAAAGGTACGGGCAGATCGCTGATGGAAGTTAAAAAGAGATTGGAGACTGCACAAAATCGTGAACGTAGCGGCTATTTAACTTTCTTAGATGAAAAATACAAACGGAACTATATTAAAGCGATTCAAAATAATTTCGGCGCAGCAGGAGATAGATTAGTCGATAGAATTAGTAAAATAAACGGCACAGCTTTTTATTTCGCAAGCCAAGATCCATTTTATGGTTCCTATTTGGAAATTGAATATTCTTATGGTGAAGAAGCAATAAATGCTATGATAAATAAAATTGAAAACGCTTTGACGGCTTTAAACTTGTAATGTTTACCGCAGACTTTGAAACCACAACAGATAAAAACGATTGTAGGGTATGGGCTTGGGCCGTTTGCGAAATTGGCGTTATAGATAATATTGTAATTGGCAATAATATAGAAAGCTTTTTCAAAACATGTGAAGAAAGTGGGAATTTAATTCTTTATTTTCATAACCTAAAATTTGATGGTGAATTTTGTATCAGCTATCTATTAAAGCATGGATATGAATACGTAGAGACAAAGAAACTTTACAATAAGCAGTTCAATGCGCTTATATCTGATGTGGGGCAATTTTACAAAATAAAGATACGGTTTGAAAACGGGAACAGTTTAGAATTGCGTGACAGTATGAAACTGTTGAATTATTCAGTTGATGAAATAGCAAAGGCATTCCATTTGGATATTCAGAAACTTGAAATTGATTATAATGTTCCACGTGGAACAAACCACATTTTAACGAAAGAAGAAACTGAATATTTGAAACATGACGTACAGATTATGTCTTTAGCGCTTGACCGGATTTTTAAAATGGGCTTTGAAAAATTAACGCAGGGTAGTTGCGCTTTGGATGATTTTAAAAACATCATAGGGAAAAGGAGGTTTAGAACATTGTTCCCTGAGCCGAATTACGATAAAGATATTCGCAAAGCTTATAAAGGCGGGTTTACCTACCTGAATCCGATATATGCGGATAAAGATGTATGTGAGGGTAATGTATTCGATGTAAATAGCCTGTATCCGTCCCGCATGTATTACTGTGATTTGCCATGGGGCGAACCCAAATTTTATGATGGTGAATATGTTGAAGATACAGAACGTCCCCTATATATTCAACTGTTCAAATGTGAGTTTGAAATAAAAGAGGGATGTCTACCGACAATACAATTAAAAGGAAATAGCCGATTTATACAAACAGAATATGTAACTTCAAGCAATGGGGATATAGTTCCGCTTTGCCTGACAAATGTAGATTTTGAGTTGTTTTTAAAGCACTATAATGTTTACAACCTTGAATATATACGTGGATGGAAATTTAGAGCATCAAAAGATTTGTTTAAAAAGTACATTGATAAATGGATGGAGGAAAAAATAAAAGCGGGGAAAGAACACAATCCAACTATGCGTAATTGGTCGAAAATCATGCTAAATTCATTATATGGTAAATTTGCGCTTGACCCTATCTGTGCTAAAAAGCACCCGTATCTTGATAAAGGGATAGTTAAATACAGGACTTCCCCACCGGAGACAAGAGAAGCCTTGTATCTTCCTGTTGGTGCGTTTATTACAGCTTATGCAAGAAGATACACAATTGAAACTAGTCAGAAAATAAAAGAATACAGTATAGAAAAATATGGCAAAGATATGTATATTTACAGTGATACGGATAGTATTCATACAACTTTACCAGTAGAAGATATTAAAAAATTCATCGAAATAGATGATTATAAACTCGGCGCGTGGGCGCACGAAAGCCATTTTACAAGGGCACGTTTTTTAAGACCTAAAACATATATTGAAGAAATAGACGGAAAATTACACGTAACATGTGCGGGTTTACCCGACAAAGGAAAAGAACAGGTTACATGGGGAAATTTCCATCCGTGCGCAACGTATACCGGGAAACTTATGCCCGTCCACGTTGATGGTGGAATTGTCCTGATCGATAAAGAGTTTAACATAAGGGGTTAATTTATATGTACAGCAATTTTATTGAAAAATATTCCGACTTGAAAAGAGCTTATGTAAATTTGATGAAAGATATTAAAAGAATCTATGAGGAAAATGATATCATGGAGCGTAAATATAATGAGATGTGCGGTTTGTATGATGAAATTAGTTTGAAACTCGCAAAAGCAATTATTAAAATTAATCGACTTGAAAGTGAAAACAAAGAGTTAAAAACAAATCTAGAGAAAATAGTTGATGAAAAATGTGCACTTTGTAAAACCAATTTAAATGAAATGCATGGATGGAAGTTAGAAAAATGAAAAATTATTTCAGATATTATAGGGCACTAAAGAAACTTTATCAAAAGTTGTTTAATTCAATTATCCATATTTGAGCAACAAAAATCCATTGCATAATTTGTAAATTACAGGTATGATTATAATAGGATTTACAGGAAATGTAAATACTATTTACAGCGGAGTGCAACGGGTGAAACCGACCGTTTGTAACATCGGGCCTTGCAAGCTATAATATTTCTGCCTGTAAATCCTGTTGAGGTGATTTTATGTATTATGATATAAATAATACGTTATCTTATAACGCGCTTTTTAACATTGTGCTTGGCGGGCGTGGAATTGGCAAATCATACCAATGGAAAATCAAAGCGGTACGGGACTTCCTTAAAAAAGGTAAACAGTTCGGATATATTCGTAGATATAAAGACGAGTTGCTAAAAACCGCAGACAAGTATTTTAATGACATTATTAAAAATCAAGTTTTTCCGGATACGAAAATAGAGTATGACGGGGGCCAATGGTACATTAACGAAGAATTAGCTGGATACACTTTTGCGTTGACAAAGGCAAGTGATTATAAATCAAGTGCTTTTCCCGATATTTCAAATTTGATTTTTGAAGAATTTATTATAGATAAACCGCATTCATCTTATTTGAGAAACGAGCCGTTTTTACTTTTTGACCTGTATGATACAATAGCAAGAATGCGTGACGATGTTATCTTATTTATGCTTGGCAATGCAATTTCAATGGCTAATCCCTATTTTATACAGTGGGATTTATCATTACCGAAAAACAAAAATGCAGTTGTAAGAGATAACATACTTTTACAGGTAGTTCCGACAAGCGCGGAATTTAAAAGAGCGAAAGAAAATACAAGGTTCGGTCAAATGTCCCGTGCTCTCGGTTATGCAGATTATTCTGTTGATAATAAATTCTATTTGGATGATGAAGCACAGATAATGAAAAAAGGGAAAAACACGCGGTTTTATTTTACTCTTGTTTGGAGGGATAAAAAATATGGGGTGTGGTTCGATTATGATACAGGTATGACAATCATATCATATGATTATGACCCTTATAATACTATGGCTTTCACACCAGACAAAGAAAGCATAAATAAATCCATTCAGTATGTAAAGCAGTACGAACGCCACCCGTTTTTCAGAAGAATAAAAGAAGCATTAGAAACGGGTACACTTGCTTACGAAAATGAAAAAATTCAGCATGAAATTAAAAGCATGTTGAAAATAATTATTTAAAAGGAGAAAAACAATGGCTTATACTACTTGGATTACGGCAAACCCCCTTGTAAATGTCACACAGGTTTTCGGGGGTTCTCATCGCGGTAAAGACTGGAACACGCGGGATGCTTCCGGGGTAATGGGTGACACGATGGTACGGGCGATTGGTGATGGTGAAGTTATTCGGAGCGAATACGGCAAGGGCGGAAACTGGTCGTGGGGAAATTTCATTGCGATTTACTATCCAGCTCTTAACCGCACTGTGTTGACTGCGCACCACGCGGAACGCCTTGTGAAAGTTGGCGATTCTGTTTCAGCTGGATCACCCATCGGAAACTTCGGGATGACTGGTAATACAACCGGCCCACACTGTCATGAAGAATGGCATGTTGGTCGAGGGATTACAAATAATCTTGTAACACCTGATGATGGTTTTCCGAATATCGTTGGGAGATATGATATTGAATATGGAGGAGGTGAGACACCTATGCCCGCAGAATATACAGCAAATATTCTAATTGTTGTCTTTGCCGAAAATGGTCATACCATTAACAGCCCCGCGAGTAATGACCCTGAAAACTATGTATACTTTGGAAATAAAAGGAAGTTTCGCGTGAAGCCGGACGATCTTAACAAGGTGCAGGAGTTTGGGAGCTGGAATTATTGGCAGGATATTACAGACGTAGCAGTTCTTAAAATCTTTAATAAAGATTTGAGTGAGCTTCCCAATGTGTGAAAAATTGAAGGCACTTTATATTGAAAGTTATTACAACTATCAAAAAGCAAGTGCCAAAGAAGTGGGAATTATGTATGGGATATTTCTAGGGGTAAGAAAATGCTGTAACATTTTATATTCGCAGAAAACTGTTGCAGATTTTCAAATTCTGGCAAACGAATTTACTAACAAAAGGGTGTGATGAAATGGACTATAATGCGGTTGCTCAAATTGTAGGCACTCTCGGCTTCCCGATTGTAATGTGCGGTGTACTTGTCTGGTTGAACGTTAAGCAGATGAACGCACACAGGGAAAGCGAGGAAAATTTTACGCAAGCTCTTTCGGATAACACAAAAGCCTATATCGAACTTAAAGAAGCGATTACAAATTTAAAGTTAAAGGAGGAAAACTGAAATGAAACTTAGCGAAGCCCGTGAATTTATTGACCGTCTTTACAATAGCGAGGACGGCATGACGGACGACATGCGCGAAGATTTGCGCAGGTTGCACGATAGTGAAGATGAGCAAGAGGTAATGGAGCGTTACTGGAAAGAAATGTCTGATAAAATGGACGGAATTTCCAATGCGTTTAGGGATTTTAAGCGCGACTATGTTACCTGCGTCTTGACTGGCCGTGATGCTGTTAGAAAGCACGTCGAAGATTTGAAAGATGATGATTTCGACGACATCAAAGACGAAACGGAAAAAATTAAATCCATTTTTAATGAGGAGGTAATTGAAAAATGAAAAGTGCAAAAGTTTTGACAAATGTGACCAGTAACGCACCACAGCTTCTAACCGCTTTGCGTGCGCAGATGGTGGCGGAAAATCCCAGCTTTGAAAACAGACTCCCACAGGTTACGCAAGATAATATTCGGGAATTTGGTACGGCGGTGCTGGATTATCAGCCCACGCAGAACGCTTTTGTAGATACACTTGTAAATCTTATCGGGCGCGTATGGATTACGTATCGTTTGTTCACTAACCCTATGCGGGTACTTAAAAAAGGTATTCTTGAGTACGGTGATACGGTAGAACTTGTTTACACCAACCTTGCAAAGGCGCACCAGTTTGATCCTGCACAGGCTGAAGAAGAATGGATGAAGCGTGAAATTCCTGACGTAAATACCGCTTTTGCAAAGCTTAACTATCAGGTATTTTACAAGCAAACTATTTCCGATGACATGTTGCGTCAGGCCTTTATGTCGTGGCAGGGCCTTAGCGATTTTATCAGTTCTGTTTTCAATGCAATGTACACGGGTGCAGAACTGGACGAATTTACTACCATGAAAAATCTGCTCGCGCAGTATGGCGCGGCTGGCAAGTTCGCGGTTGAAGTAATTGACGAAGTAACGGATAACACTTCCGCGCACATGGCCCTTGCGAAAATGAAAGCTGTTTCTAACAAGATGGCTTTTATGCGTTCGGATTACAATAGTCTTGGAGTGCTTACTGCTACACCGAAAGAAAAGCAAGTTCTTATCATTGATGCAGACACCGATGCATATTTGGCAGTGCTTGGTTATAGCACCCTGTTTAATCTGGAACCCGCTAAAGTTCAGTACCGTGTTATTGTTGTGGATGAAATTCCCATTCAAGATACGCACGCGATTTTGATTGATGAAGATTTCTATGCAGTTTGGGACGCTTTGCAGAAGTTTACACGCGATATGAACGGGCAGGGCCTGTACTGGCAATATTGGGCGCACTACTGGAGAATTATGGCAGTTTGCCCGTTTGCAAATGCGGTTGCGTTTGTTACCACGGTGCCAACAATCACCGGCGTTACCGTTTCACCCAGCGCTACAACCGTCAACAAGGGCACTACTATTCAGATGAAAGCTACCGTAGAGGGCACTGGGCTTTATCCGCAGGGCGTGACGTGGGCTATCTCAGGAAATTCTGACAGTGCGACCACAATTACACGGGACGGTGTACTTACCATCGGGAGTACAGAAGCTGGGCCTGTAACAGTGACTGCGACTTCTACTTATAATACAGAAAAGAACGGTACAGCCGCAATTACAGTAAACGCATAATGGTTATAGCCGGGCGGTGTTACGCCGCCCGGCAAATATAAAGGAGAAGAAAATGGCAATAAATCCCAACACAACAATTTATCTGTGCGCGGGTGTTCCATGGGGGAACGATTATGCGCACGTTAGATTGTTCCAGAATATGGAAGAACGTCTTTCTTTTCTTTCCACAAAAATCATAGCAACGCTTGATGGGGCAACTTATCAACGTGATGATAAATTTGTTTCGTTTCCTGCAAATTATGAAACGATTGCAAACTGCAATTACATGTATTATCGAAATAATAATCGGTGGTATTTCAACTTTATCACGGATATTCGTTTCCAGAATGAAAATAAAAGTGACGTGTATTTTGAACAGGATGTTTTCCAAACATGGTTTGCAGATGATACTTTAAAAATATCTTTTGTTGAGCGTGAGCACACAAACGATGATACATTTGGAAGTAACCTTGTGCCTGAGAATCTGGAAACAGGGGAGTACGTTTACAACCAGAATATTACAAGCGGTTATGGCACTGTTTATGATTTCACACCCGGCATTATCATTGCCGTTTCAGAGCGCTTGGACGGTGTAGCAACTTCGAGTTTACTTGATAACACATTTACTGGGTTGTCTTATTACTACGCGAAAAAAGAACGAGTAGACAAGGCTATATCTATGGTTGATGAGTATGCAAAAAGCGGCAAGGGTGACGCCATTGTGTCAATGTTTATGTATCCGCTTGAACTCCTTAATATTTTCCCTGCTTCCCCGTCTTATGGTTGGGTGTCGGGTATGGGTTCAGAAAGAATTTACGGAAACAAACTGCTAAACGTTTTTGCGCCGCTTGATGGTTACACGCCGAAAAATAATAAGTTGTACACATACCCTTATAGAGCCTTAGAACTGTATGGTTCCGGTGCAAGCGGAAAAGAGTACCGTTATGAATTTTTTGATTTTGAAGCACAAGAACCGAATGGGCCTTTTGTATTATTCAGCTCGCTTGGCGGTTCAGCTCCTATCGTATGTACACCTCTCAATTACAAGGGACTTAACATCTCACTTGATGAATCGTTGACAATGCCCGCTTTCCCTGTTTGTTCGTGGATAAACGACACCTTTAAAAACTGGTATGCGCAGAATCAAATGGGAATGAATTTAAATGCTTTAACGACAATTGTTGGCGGTTCGGTTGGTGCAGGTGTCGGAGTTTTCACCGGGGATTTTTCCGGGGCAGTTGAAAGTGTTGTAGGGGCGGCAACTAAAATTGCTAATACACTTGTAACAATCGAAGAACATAAGATAATCCCCGATAGCGCAAGGGGCAATACAGCTTCTTCAAATTCTTTCTTTGCAAATGGGCAATGGTATTTTTACATGTTCCCTAAATGCGTGCGGTACGAATATGCAAAACGCATTGACGATTATTTTACCATGTACGGTTACAAAACCCTGCAAACAAAAGTGCCTAACTTGTATGGCCGACATTCTTGGAATTTTGTGAAGTGTACAGAAGCTAATTTAATAGACAGTATTCCTGTTGTAGCACACAATCGAATTAAACAGGCATTTGAAACGGGTGTTACTTTTTGGCATACGAACGATATTAAAAATTATTCTCTTGATAATTCTATTATTTAAGGTGGTGCAATAATGGCAAGAAAAGAAATAGGTGGTAGAGATTTTCAGTTTTTCGACACTCTAGCCTTGAACAATATAACTTACAATGAATATACAATCCGATTGCTTAACATTGCACTAGCCCGCTTTAAATGGGAAAATGTGCCAAAAGGGATTGATATTCGATATCTTGAATTAATGCTCATCACACAGGGTTCTGCTCTGGTTTTCTATGAAGATAGCTTAGACCAATTTTTTGGATTGGGGGTTGCATACACAGGCCCGCTCAACTGGTATGGAGTACCGTCTGAACGAAGTGCAATTGCCGCAAACGGTACACCTTTTAGAATGTTGGATGAAACAAATAGCGTGCTAATTTTTAATAACATGGCAAGAACAGGGGATGCCTATATTATAAACGAATACGCAAAAAAGCTCTATGAAATTCAGCGAAATGCAGAAACGAATGCTAATTTACAAAAGTTTTCGGCTTTTATTGCGTGCAACGAAAAAGAAAGATTGTCGCTTAAAAACTTGATTATGAAGTTGGATGGGGGGCAACCGTTTATTTACGGTGATAAATCCTTGAACCTTGACAGTATAAAGCCAATCAATTTGGACATTCCGTTCATTGCACGCGATTTGCTCTCCGTGAAAACGGAAATTTATAACGAAGCGTTGACAAGCCTTGGTGTTGTTTCAGCTTTCACGGATAAACGGGAAAGGCTTGTTGCAAATGAAGCCGCCGCCCCGTTTGGTTCGCTCGAAATGATACGTGAATCTTATCTTTATGAACGAAAACAGGCGTGCGAAAAAATAAACGAAATGTTTGGCACTAATATGACAGTAGAGTTTAATTCCGAAATTCCAATCGTGCCAGAAATAGGCGGTGATATTGAAAATGAGTAGTTACACCGTTGAGCTAAGACAACTTATTCAAAATGGTTATGACATAGGGCTAAAGGACTATCCTATTTTTGATGAAAGTTACCGTGAAACACTTAATAATAAAATTATAATGCATTACTGGATGAGGGAAATAGGAGCGGAAACAGCGGGGCTTTTTAAACTTTATCTTAACCGTACTATGTCTGAAATAATGCCATACTACAACCAACTTTACAAGAGTGCACAGCTTGACTTTGACCCGCTGAACGCTTATAATTATGTTGAAACAAATATGGAATTTGAAAACGTTGAAAGTGACGGTACACGCACAGACACAGCAGACGGAAAAAGTCTTTACAGCGATACACCACAAGGGTTGTTGGATAATGGGGCTATTGCAGACGGAAAATATTTAACGTCTGCAACTTTGAACGATTCTTCGGCATCTTCCACGGCAAATAATTTACAGAAACGTGACCGAAATTTTGAGAAGAAAGTGCGCGGGAATATGTATCATAATTTGAGCGAATTGCTGAAAGACTACCGGGAAACATTTTTGAATATCGACATGGAAATTATCAATAACCCGGAAATACAAAACTGCTTCATGAAGCTTTATTAAAGGAGGTGAATAAGATGGATTTTCTAAATGTGGTTCGGTGCTGTACTCCCGCTTTGCCGTCTGCTTATGCTGACGCGCTATCCTATTATGACGCGCTGTGTAAATTACAGGGAGCAATTAACGAAGTGATAGCTACTTTAAACACGTACACACCTGTAACCGAAGAATGGGTTAAAAACTATGTGACAGAACAACTAAATTCGATTATTAAAGATATTGAAGATTTTGAAAGTTCAGTTGATGGAAAAATAGACAATCTGGAAAACCAGTATGCACAATTTACGCAGGAAGTTAATGAAAAAATCGCTGGGATAATCGATACGGTTAATAAAAATAATGAAATTTTCTATAATTATCTGATTACAATTGTCAACCAGAAATTGGAAGAAGTTGTAAATAGGCTTAGTGATGAAACGGTTATTAACAACCCTGTTTACAATAAAATAGACAGCTTGAAAAATACGCTAAATATGATGTATGCGGGTATCCGACAAAGTGGCATTACAGCTTATGAATATGCAAATCTAGGTTTTACAGCAACAAAATATAAGGCGTACAATGTTTCGGCTTTCAACTATGCAACAGCCGCCCGTTTTATTTGGCACAAACTTATTTATGGTGTGTATTCTGCAATTACAGGGGTTTTCACTTCTGTGCAACAGGCAATGAACGAATTGACACAACAACTTAGAACGAATGGCTTAACTGCAAACGAATATAAGGCGTTGGATTTAACCGCTACGGCTTACCTTGCAAAGGATTGGACAGCTTACATTTATTCTTGGAACTCAAAAACTTAAATAAAAGGAGATAAATTATTATGGCTAGCACAAACAAAACAACTACGCTCGACCTTTCACAGTTCGTAGGAACTGATAAGCCCGATTGGCTCACCGATTATAATGGCGATATGGAAAAAATTGACACGTGGGCAACAACAACGGATTCTGATGTCGCCGATGCAAATAACAAGGCAACGCAAGCCGTGAATACGGCCAATGCTGCAAGTGCTGCCGCTAATGCTGCGACCACTGCCGCTAACAATGCCGTGACCGTTGCAAATAGTGTTGTTAATGGCTGGGAGGGTATCACCCCAACCAATATTAACGCTAAAATAACAGGGATGACGCGTACAATTCGCGGGAATGTGCCCGCAGGCATCTTGTTTATTTCTGCTTATTTTTATAAAGGTGATGGTGAATTTTCATTGGCCGCAAATGAAGCATTATTTACAATTCCTGCTAAATTCAAACCGGTATCAACTACATTGTATGGTGCTATCACTTTGAAAAATAATAGTGATAATTACACCATTTCTAATCTATCTATTGATGCAAGTGGCAATGTTAGCTTGTGGTCTGGTGCTAGCACTTTCACAGGAATTAAAGAGATGATTATAAATTCTATTGCTGTAATTCCTGTATAATCCTGCGCATATGGCAGGATCTCTTTCGTCACACCAAACAGGTGCAGCAATGGATTCAAAA
>OGQL01002139.1_pt1 | contig 13257 bp, 10 predicted proteins | sample 1553211 | NCBI WGS metagenome assembly OGQL01 (sample SAMEA2579942, study PRJEB22360) | human gut metagenome
TTTATAAATAATACGCCTAAAAATAATCCTACTGAAAATAATATTATTACAAGTATATATGATTTATAATTACTGATAATCTCTTCTTTAATTATATTTAGGATTTCACTTTTTTTCTTTCGCACTTTTAATCTCCTTATTAAATAAACTTTATACATAATTTTTATTCAATAAAGATTTTTTTAGAACTTCATTTCATTTTAAATCTATTCTGCAGATACTTTTCCGTACATTCCGCCTCCGCCAGATTCTACTTTCATTTTTCCTTCTCGTGCATTTATAATATTTTTTGCAATTTTTTCTCCAACAACTGCTTCTATATCATCATTTGATAATTTATGTAAAATATTCATTTCTGTATCAAAAGCATCTAACAATTTATCAATTGTTTTTCCTCCTACTCCAGGAATAAAATTTAATGGTATTTGATAAACATATGGTGGTCTATTTTCAGGACTTTTTGATTCTTCTTTATCTTTTATTAACTCTATTCTATCAAAAACTCCAAATGTTACTTTATCACTTCCACAATTTGGGCATTTATCTACTGGTTCTTTTGTTTCAATTGTACAATCACAATTATCACAATGTGTTCTATGATATTTTCCAAGCTTTGGATCTAATCCATAGTTTACCAAAACTTTTCGACCATCTTCGTTTTTTAGTGCTTTTACTACTTCTTTAAAACTTATATCATCTACTAACATTTTATTATATTCTCTTGCTATTTTAGGAAGAGAATGTGCATCTGAATTTGTAACAAATGTTTTTCCTTCTAATTCTGAAATCATATCAGCTAAGTATGTATCTGAACTTAAGCCTAATTCTACTGCAAATATCTTATTATATTTTTCTTTAAATATATTTTCTATTCTATCTGTACAATTTCCATAATAGCTTTTAAATGGTGTAAATATATGTGCTGGTATTAGTATTCCATTGTATTTTTCTACTATATCTATTAAATCATATCCTGATAAATCTGATCTTTGCGTACTTAATGTAATATTTTTTATATGATGACTCATTTCTTGTGAGAATGCTTTTATATCATTCAAATGTGGAAAGAAACATATATTATGTGCTGCTCCTTTTTTTCCATTTCTTCCTTTTTCTGATGTTTCTACTTCACTTCCTAATAATATACAAACTTTGTCTTTATAAATTATTCCACCATCTTTTAATTCATATGCTTCTCCTGTTTGAAGAAATTTTTCAATATCTTCTATTACATATGGTGATGCACAATCTATTATTCCTACTATATTTATTCCTTTTCTTTCAGCACATTCTTTTGCAATATTAGCAAAATTCAAACTTCTTGCTGCTGTAATTTTTATTGGCTTTCCATTTTCACTTCTTCCTATGTGAACATGTAAATCTGCAAATACTTCGTACATATCTAGTTTATGCTAGCTAAAAAGCTAGCATATCCTCCTTTTCTTTATTCTATATGTTTTAATATTTTTTCTTTTGTTTCATTTGTAAATAATGATTTATTTTCTGTTTCAACAGTTGTATTTTTCAATACTTCTACTATTTTTTGGTCGACAGTAACAGAATAATCTACAGAAAGTTTGTCCACAAATTCTGGAACATCTTTTGATTCTCTAACTAATTTTTGCAATCTTGCAAAAACAGTTGTATTTACAACACCTTGAATATATACTTTATCAAAAGTTTGTGCAAATTCTCTAAAACTTTCTAAATATCTATTATATTCATTTTTTAGGTTTCTATGTTCTAATAAAACTAATGCTTCATCTGGATTTAATCCTATTCTCTCTGGTCTATCTAGTAACATACCTCCAAATTGATCTACTAATTCTAGAATATCACTTTCAGGTTCTCTTCTTTCTTGTTCACTATATCTATTTACACCTTCACATATTTTACAGAATCTTGCATCAAATCCTAATTTTTTTAATAATTGTGCTCCTTCTATTGCATATGTTTGTACTTTTCCAATTTTCTGAGCATCATCAACTTTTTTACAATTACATAGTAAACATGCAGTTAATATTAAATTATGATCTAATCTTATTTTAGTATACTTTAAAAACATTCTTGCTATTTCAGTTTTAAATATTGTTGCTTTATCAAAATTAATTCCTAACTTAGGCGCTAAAAAATATATTATTTCTTCCTTAGCTATTAAGTCTTCTTCATTTAAAATATATTCTGCAAATTCTTCCATCCTTTGTTTCTCCTTTTTATTAATTATTACATAAAGAATTTATTAAATTCTTCTTCATTTATCTTTTCTTTTGCTATTAATTCTGCAGCTATTGCATGTAATAGATCCATATTTTGTAATAAAATTTGTTGAGCACTTTTATATGCTGTGTCTATAAGTTTTTTTACTTCTTGACCTATTATATCTTCCATATTATTTCCTAATAATTGATATTCATAATTTCCATCACTACTCTTTAAACATATAGGACCAACAACATCACTCATTCCATATACTGTAACCATATTTTTAGCAATTTCTGTTGCTACTTCTATATCATTACTTGCTCCTGTTGAAATATCATCTAAAACTATTTTTTCAGCAGCTCTTCCTCCAAGTAATGCTATTAATTTTTCTTCCATTTCTGTTTTGGAAATAAATGATTTATCTTCGTCTGATTTATACATTGTATATCCACCAGCTACGCCTCTTGGAACAATTGATATTTCTTTTACTGCTGTTTGTGTTGGTAAAAATTGACTTACAATTGCATGTCCAGCTTCATGATATGCAGTTAATTTTTTGTCTTTGTCTGAAATTTTTCTACTTGTTTTTTCTAGACCAACTGTAACTTTTTTTACTGCTTCATCTAAATCATCATTTGTTATTGCATTATGTTGATTTTTGGTTGCAATTATTGCCGCTTCATTTAAAATATTAGCAAGTTCAGCTCCTGTAAATCCAGCTGTATCTTCTGCAATACTGTGTAATGAAACATCATTAGCTAATTTTTTATCCTTTGAATGGATTTTTAAGATTTCTTCTCTTCCAGCTATATCTGGTGCAGGTATTGTTATTTGTCTATCAAATCTTCCTGGTCTTAATAATGCTTTATCAAGCATTTCTGGTCTATTTGTTGCTGCTAAAACTATAATTGTTTCTTCTGATGAAAATCCATCCATTTCAACTAATAATTGATTTAATGTTTGGTTGTTTTCTGTTTCTGCACCACTATTACTTGTTCTTCTTGAACCAATTGCATCTATTTCATCAATAAAAACTATACATGGTGAAATCTTTCTTGCTTTTTCAAATAATTTTCTAACTCTTGAAGCTCCTAGACCTGCAAACATTTCAATAAATTCTGATCCACTCATAGATATAAACGGAACATCTGCTTCACCCGCAATTGCTTTTGCTATTAATGTTTTTCCAGTTCCTGGTTTTCCATATAGTAAAACTCCCTTTGGAATTTTTGCTCCCATTTCAGTAAATCTTTTTGGCTCTTTTAAGAATTCTACAATTTCTTTTAATTCTGCCTTTTCTTCATCTAATCCTGCAATATCATCAAATGTAATTTTTGTTTTTCTTTCTGTTTCTTCATAAACTTGCCCTTTATCACCTAAACCTTGCATTTTATAAATCATTATAAATAGTGCAACCATTATTGCTGTTGGCAATATTGAAAAGAAATATGATGGAATTTGTGAAATTACACTTCTTGTTTTTTGTTCTAATTTTATTTCATTTCCTTCAAGCGTTTGACTTTGAATTAATTCCATAAATACTTGGGTATTTGGTATTATTGCTTTTTTTTCTTCTTCTTCATCTTTTAGTTTTACTTTTAATGTTGTACTTCCAACTGTCATTTCAATTTTTTCTACATTTTTATTTTGAATTTCTTTTACTAATTCTGTATATGCAAGAACTTTATCATCTTGTTCATCATCATTTGTTTGTCGTTTTACTATTAATACTATTGATACAACAATTAGTGCAATTAATAAAATTGTTAATATTACTAATTTTATTATATCTAATTTTTTGTTTTCTTCCTTTTTCTTGTCTTCTTTCATTTTAATAACCCTTTCTAAAATTCCGTACTATACATATTCCTCTATATTTTCATTATGCCTCAGAGCCATCTGGTTCTTGATCATTAGGTGCATCCTTATTTTCATCATCTGTTTTATCTTCATTTTTTGGTTCTTTTTCTTCTTTAGATTCTGGTTCTTTATTATCTTCTTGTTCTTTTATTTCTTCCCTTACTTTTTCTTGTTCTTTTTTTATTTTTTCTACTTCTTCCAATTTCTTTAATAAATCATCTTTCAATAAGAAAATTACTGCTGCTAAATAAATATATGCAATTGTTATATATGCAACCTGGAAATAACTTATAGTAAATGTTGTAAAATAATTTACTATAATATATAACATATTTAATATCATTGGTAATGTTAATGCATATACAGCCATATTATAAATTGCAACAAACCTTATTCTAATTCTTGTTATCATAGTTGTTAACCAACCAAATGCTGCAATTTCTAATGCATCTATTAATGTGATCATAATTTCAACTAATAATAACGAAATGAATGATGATATCATATATTTTCCATAGAAATTATTCATTTTTGAACTACGCATATATTCTATTAATTGTGTTTTGCTAAATGATTTAACATCATTTCCAGCATAATTTTGAACAAAATCTTTATATGTATATGGACTTATTTTTGTATCTATATTATCAACTTTTGTTCTCATTACAATTTGATTTTTAAAGAAGTATATTGTAACTCCTGTTGCATCATTTTCTGCTTCAAATTTTTCTTTTTCTTCATCACTCTCTAGTAATGGATTTATAATAATTCTATTTATTCCATCATATTGGATATTATCAATTATTATTGGTTCTTCTGTATCCATTTGAATTTGACCATCTTCATAAGAAAACTCTGGTATATTTTGTTCTATATATTCTGATAAATTGAATACGACTTTTTTCATTTCAATAAATGAACTGATTGTCATGAATACTGTTATAAATGCACACATCATAGCCAAATATTTTAATGCTCTTCCAAGGCCTTCTGTTGCCATTTCTGGATATTTTTCAAATTTTGTTATTGAATACCATACTTTTTTAAAAAAGTTAATATTGACAACTCGATATTTTTCATCTTCTTTTTCTTCCATTTTTATAAACTCCTTTTTCAAAATATATTTATAACTTAAATATATTTTCTTTCAATCTTACTATCTACCAACATTGGACTTACTTCAAACATTACTTCATCTCCAATGTTAATATTCTTTCCAGTTATATCAACTGTTACATGAAACATTCCAAGTCTTCCAAGAACTTTGAACTTTTCTCCATTTATTTTCACAAAAATTTGTTGCTGCTTAAATGCATTTTTTATATCTCTTACTATATATCTTATCTTATCTCTTTTTCTAAACATATCTTTATCAACTATTACATTGAATCCATCTGCATATCCACATGGAACTACAGCAACTTTTGTTTCTTTTTTTGTTTGATATGAATTTGAATATCCTATATTATACCCTTTAGGTAATGTTTTTATTTCTGCAACATTAGATTTTAATATTCCAACTCTTTGAAATCCCCATGTGTTTGGAATTGATAATCTTCCTAAAAGAGCAGACCCTATCCTTACTGCATTTAAATACATATTTGTAAATCTAAGAAATGCAGATGAATTACATATATGTAACATTCCTGTATCAATTTTTTCTTTTTTCAATACTTCTACACAATCTATAAATCTACTAAATTGTTCTTGTGCTTCTTTTCCGTTTCCAAAAAACGCTAATGAAAAGTGTGAAAATGTTCCTTCTATTTGTATATTATTCCACTGTTTAATATTTTCTACCATTTTTTCTTTTTCATTATATATAAATCCATATCTTCCAAATCCAGTATCTATTTTTAGATGAACTCTTGCTTTTTTATTTTGTGCTAATTCATTTACTGCATCTCCTGCTTCTTTAGATCCTATTGTTAAAATAATATTTTTATCCAACATTTTTTGAATATCTTCTTTTACAGCTGTTGATGACATCATTAATATATCTTCTTTTATTCCACCTCTTCTTAATTCTAAAGCTTCTTCAACTGTTGCAACTGCAAACATTTTTACACCATTATCAGCAAGAAATTTTGAATATTGAACTAAATCTAATCCATATCCATTTCCTTTTACAACTGCTATTAATTTTACTTTTTCTCCATTATCATTTTTTCCATTTTTATTTATTATATTATTAATTATTTTTAAATTGTTTTTTATTTTACTTTTTTCTACTAATAGCTCTTTCAATATTTTTCTTCCTCTCGATTATTAATTGCACATTTATTTTTTGAATTTCGTCTTTAATCCTCTTAAATTTCTGAATGTTTTTTCCGAAAATTTATATAAAGAATAAGTAAATGGTTTAAATGGAATATAAACTTCCCCTACAAATTCTGTAAATGTTGCTCCAAATCCTTTTTTAAATCTATATAATCCATATTGTGGGTGATTTTCATCTACAACTCCTGAAACTCCTCTAAAGTCATACACATCATCTTTTCTTGCTATTGCCATCCTTATCATTTCCCATTGTAATAAATAATTTGGCATTAAATTTCTATGTTCATTACTACTAGCACCATATAAATACCATGTTTTATTACCATAGAAAATTGGTATTACTCCTGATATTGGCTTTCCATCATGATATGCCATTAATAATTTCATATGTTCTGGAGCCATTTCATCATACATTTTCTCAAAATATGATAATGGTCTTATTATAAATCCATCTCTTGCTCCTGTTTCAACCATTATTTTATGAAAATCTTTTAAATCCTCTCTTGTTCCTTCTTTTACTTCAACACCTTTTTTTATTGCCAAACGCACATTATATCTTGTTTTTGAATGAAATCCTGCAAAAATTTCGTCTTCTGTTTTATTTTTTATATCTAGTCTAAATACATATCTTGGTTGAATTTCTTCTCTAAAATTTTTGGCATCATCTTTTATTTTATATCCTAAACTTGTTACTATCTTTCTATATTCTTCATCACTACTTAAAATATCTGGTTCTGCTTTATATACAATTGCTTTATATTTTTTTGCTAATTCTTTGATTCCATCTGTTAGTTGTTTCATTACAGATATATCATGTATATCACATGTTGGTCCTCTTGACGAATACATTATATTTCCAAAGATAGGTATTTTTCTTATTAAAATACTTACTGCTCCGATTATTTTTCCACTTTCATCTTCTGCTAATACTATTTCATTTATCCAATTTCCTTTTACTTTTGCCCATTCTGGTGATTGTTGAAAATTACACCTTTCATGTTTTTCTAAAAATTCTTTATATGCTTGTCTATCTTTCTCATCTGTTACTATTCTCATTTTGTTTTACTCGTATAATTTATTTTATTATACGAATTTCTCCTTTCTTTTTGACTTATTCTATATTATTTATAATTATTTTTTCATGATTATTGTACACTAAATATATTATTTTTACAAGTTATTTTATAATAAATGAAGAAAAAACTCATAGGTATAATTCTTTATTAGAATATATCTATGAGTTTTTTTAATCTATCATTTCTATTTTTTCTATAACTGGTTGATTTTCTTTTAATACTGTACCATTATCATCTTCTATTTTTACATCTTCACATATTTTGTCTACAATTTCGATTCCACTTGTTACTTTTCCAAATGCAGCATAGGCTCCATCTAATCCAGTATAATCTTTATGCATTATAAAAAATTGTGAACTAGCACTATTATAAGCCATCGATCTTGCCATTGAAATTACACCTCTAGTATGAGAAAGTGTATTCTTTACACCATTTTGTGCAAATTCACCTTTTATATTTTCATCACTTCCACCAGTTCCATTACCATTTGGATCTCCACCTTGAATCATAAATCCTGATATGATTCTATGAAATGTTAATCCATTATAAAAACCTTCATTTACCAATTTCGCAAAATTTGCAACTGTAATTGGTGCAATATCTGCATATAATTCTACATTTATTGCTCCATAATCTTTTATTGTTATTTGCGCATGATGTGTTCCTTTTGAATATTTATCTTCATCTTGATTTATATTTTCTTTTTTTGAATTATTTATTATCATTGCAATAATTCCTCCTATTATTATAATTCCAATTATTATTCCTATAATTATATACCTTTTTTTCATTATGTTCTCACCTCCAATAAATTTTAAAAAATTTATTTTGGCTGGGGCACTGTGATTCGAACACAGGAATGTCGGAGTCAGAGTCCGATGCCTTACCACTTGGCGATGCCCCAATATGAATTAATTCATACTTATATTAGCACAATTAATTTTAATTTGCAATAACTAATAGACATTTTTTATACAATTATCAATGTTCTAAAAAGTGGATATAATTTTAAAATTTATATCCACTTAATTCACTTTCAATTTTTATGTAATTTTCGAAATTTTCTTCCATTATATCATTAAAACTTTTACAATGTGTTTTATATTTTAAATGACAAAATTCGTGTGCTATCACATATTCAATTGTTTCTCTTTTGAATTGTATAATTTCAGGTGAAATTATGATTTCTTTTTTTGATGTACATTTTGCAATTTCACCATCTAATTGTTCTATAAAATAATCTTCTGGTGCAATTCCTAGCATTAATCTTATTTTTTCCATTATATTGTCTATTTCTTTTTTAACTATTTGTTCATACATTTTATTTATTGACATTTTTAAAATTTGTTTGTTTCCTATTTTTCTATATTTATTTGGTAATATTATTTTTATCTCATAATTTTCTTCTATATTTAATTCTGGAGTATCAATATTTGAATATACAACTTTTAAATCATAATTTTTTCCAAATATTTTTACAGATTGCATATTTGAACTTTGTTGTTGATATTCATTTATTTTACTTAAAATCCAATTCTTCTTTTCTTCAACTACTGCTTGAATTTTATTTTGCGTAAAATACCAAGGTGCATTTACAATAACTTCACCATTTTGAATTGTTATATACATATCTCTATTTGTTGCCTTATTTACTGTGTATGTTATTACATTGTTTCTTTTTCCAAATATACTCATCTTAAATTCCTCCTTGTTTGAACTTATGTTCGTTTTTCTTGTTGATGCTATTTTATATCTTATTTGACAAATTGTCAATACTATTTCAAAAAATTTCGAACATTTTTTCGTAGTAACTAAATTAATCATTTTTTCAGCATTTCTGTAGTTCCTTAATCATAATATTTTTATAAAAGAATATTTTTGTACTAAAAGTTGGAGGTCTCTATTATGTATAAATTCAAAATAGTAAAATTAAAAAATTTTATTTTACCTTTTATATTAGTTTTTTTTACTATATGTCTTGTCGTTTTTTCTAATTCTAATTTAAAAGCTGCCAAAAATGGTTTAGTTTTATGGGCCAATTCTGTTGTTCCTTCTTTATTTCCTTTTTTTGTTGCTACTGAATTACTTTCTTATACAAATTTTACATATTATTTAGGAAAATTATTAAATAAATTTATGAAACCATTTTTTAACATTAGAGGTGAAGGAAGTTTTGCCTTTATTATGGGAATTTTAAGTGGCTACCCTATGGGAGCTAAAATTGCAGCTAATTTTAGACAAAATAATATTTGTTCTAAAGTAGAATGTGAGCGTTTGCTTAGCTTTACAAATAATTCTGGTCCTTTATTTATAATTGGAAGTGTTGGAATAAGTTTATTTGGAAATTCTACTATTGGTTTTTTACTACTTTTCACTCACTTACTTGCATCTATTTCTGTTGGCTTTTTATTTCGTTTTTGGAAGAAAAATGATTCTAAAAACTTTATTAGTAGTTCATCAAATATTAAAAACAGAACTATAAAATTATCTAGTTTGGGAGAAATTATTGGAAATAGTATTAAAAGTTCAATAAATACTATTTTAATGATTGGTGGCTTTGTTGTTTTGTTTTCTGTTATACTTTCTATTTTAAAAACAAGTAATTTACTTAATATATCTTGTTATTTTATGAAACCTATATTTAATTTTTTTAGAATTCCTCAAACATTTTATTCTGGTTTTATATCTGGAATTATAGAATTAACCAATGGGCTAAATATAATTTGTAATATTCCTGAAAAAAATATTTCTATAAATATAATTATTGCTTCTTTCCTTCTTGGTCTCGGTGGCATTTCTGTCTTGCTTCAAGTTTGGAGTTGTATTTCTAAAACAGATTTATCTATTACACCATATATCTTAGGAAAGATTTTACAAGCTTGTTTTTCTGCATTATATACTTGGATATTTATAAACATTGTGCCATTTTTGAATTTTAATTTATAAAAAATCCATAGTTGATATTATTTCAACTATGGATTTTTCCTTTCATTCCAAATAATTATTTAGGATTATATTTATTATAGATAGCATACACCTCTTCTTCACTAAGTACTTCTTTTTGCAAAAGATTTTGAGCAATTTCTTCTAACATTGTTTTGTTTTGGAGCAAATATTCCTTTGTTCTCTTGTAGAACAAATTCATGAGATCTACACTTCTGTTAAGAAGCCGATTGTTCAAATCAGATCCTGCTAATTGTTCTAAACTAAGACATGAAACAGGGACAATTCCTATTTCTTCATCAAAACAAAATTCAGTTAAATACTGCTTTACAAGCTTTGTTGTCTTTTCAAGATCTCCTTTCGCTCCACTAGTAGGCGAATTAAAGAACACATCTTCTGCAACTCTACCCGCAAGACTTATCATAATTTCTATTTCAAAATCCTGCTTGGTCATTTTTCCATATTCATTCAAAGGATATGTTGCGACACGTCCAAAGAACTCTTGCGTAGGAATTATGGAAATATCTCGTATTCTCTTGATTTGGGAAAGAAAAACACAAATTGCATGACCCGCTTCATGATATGCAGTTGCTTTCTTTTCTATAAATGTTCTGTTAATTCTTAGTGGAACTGCTTCATCACAATTTATTTGAGCCTCACAAAAATCTTTGCTTAAAACATTTTTATGATGTTTTTGTTCAGCAATTTCTATTGCCATATTCATAATTTTTATAATTTCTAACGTAGAAGCTCCAATAAGTTTTTTGGCTAATTTCTTCACACTTACGCTTGGATCAACTCTTTTCTTATTGCAACAATATTCAATAATTTGCATTCTATTATCAAAATCTGGTAGAAACATGCTAACAAACATTTCAAAATGTTTGGGACGTTTTAAAGAAGAACTGATTTCTTTAATATTTCTAGTTGTTGCAATAACTAACACATGATCTCTTTTGTTCATTTCATATGCTAATTGTGCAATAATCCTTTCATTATTTTTGTTTTCTTTTCCCATAACATCAAATTCATCAATAAAAATAATACAAGATTCTTTTGCTCTTGCTGCTAAAAACAAGTGCTTTATATCTTTTGCATTATTTATTTCTGAACCAGAAATCATAATAAAAGGTAATTTGCTTTCAGCAATAAATGCTTTGGCAATTAATGTTTTTCCAGTTCCTTTCGGCCCATCAATAAGAATTCCTTTAGGAATTCTTTGTCTTAATCTACATTTTGAAGTACTCCGTAATTCTAATAATCGTATTATTTTTGCCAAATCAGATTTTTGACTTTCATACCCAATAATGTCATTAAAACTTACTTTCATTTTTGCATCTATTTTAAATGCAATTCCCCAAAAGTATCCCATAATAATTTGACCTAGTCTCCATACAATTTTTTGCATAAAATGCCTCCTATAATAAATTTTCAAAGTTCGTACATTATTATTATATCATATTTTACATAATATTACAAATGATGTTTTGTTCTCTACTACAAAACCCTTATAATTAGATTTCTCTAATTACAAGGGCATTTTTTAATAATCTTTTATTCTTTCTTTTAAATCATCAAAATTAATCAATTTCCAAGACCAATTTTGATCACTTTCAACTCCTGGCACATTAATTCTAGAATTTTCATCAAGTCCTAAAATATCTTGAACCATTATTATTGGCATTTTTGCCTTACATTTTGATAAATATTGCATAATGCCAATATTTATATTTATATCATAACATTCATTCCTTCTTAAAAATTCTTTTAATTTCCATTTATGTTCATCATCTAAAGTTTTATACCAACCATATATTGTATTACAATCATGATTTCCAGGAAAAACTAGTACATTTTCAGCTTCATTATCTCTATCATACAAATTATCTAAATCTATAGTAAATTGTAATATTTTCTGCCTTGTAAATCCATAATGTTCTCTTAATTTTATTGTTTCTTCTCTTATTTCCCCTAAATCTTCTATTATAAAGTTTTCAATATTTACATTTTTCTCTTTAAATAATTCATCAAAAAATCCATAACTTAGTCCATCTACATATGTTCCTTCTTTACCTGTTTTTCCAAATGGTATTCTGAAAAATGAATCATATCCTCTAAAATAATCTATTCTTACTTTATCGAATAACTTTAAATGATACTTAAATCTTTTTACTAAATATTGATAATTATCTTTTTTTATACTTTCTACATTATATACAGGGCTATTCCATTTTTGACCGTTTTCATTGAAATAGTCTGGAGGAGTTCCAGCTTCAAATGTAAACTTTCCATTTTCCATTTCAAAATATTCTGAATGGTATTTAGTTTCAACTGATTCAAATACTGGATATACTGGCATATCTCCAATAATTTGAACATTTTTAGAATTAGCATAATATTTTAATTCCATCCATTGCTTATATAATATATATTGCAAAAATAAATAATAGTCTTTTTCATTTCCTGTTTTTTGGCTCATAAATTCTGCATATTCATTTATTTCTTGCAATATTATAAATTCATAATATTCATTATTAGGTCTAAAATTTCTATATGCTTCTTTATAATATTTTTCTTTAAAATTATCATATATTACTCTATCTTTATTTTCTCTTGTCTCTGCATTTTGTATTAGTTTTTCTTCTTTTAATTTGTCTACTGAAATATAATCTTCTTCCAATGCATAATAACTTACTGGAGAATATGGGTGTTTATCACATTCGTTTATTGGTAATATCTCCCAGTATTTTATATTATTTTCACTTAATATATCTATAAACTGATATGCTTCATATCCAAAGTCTCCTATTCCATATTTACTTGGAAGTGAAAAAATTGGAAGTAAAATTCCTTTTTCTTTCATATTCTTTTGTTCCTTTCTTTTTTTGCTTTTGCT
>OGQL01002146.1_pt1 | contig 13210 bp, 11 predicted proteins | sample 1553211 | NCBI WGS metagenome assembly OGQL01 (sample SAMEA2579942, study PRJEB22360) | human gut metagenome
TCAGGTATGAGGCCCCTGCTGCGGGAGGCCCATCCTCCCGCCGATGAGATTGCCGGTGCGTTCTTGTGAGGGCGGGGCTGGCAAGCGGAGAACCGGTGGGTGAAGTCGATTTGCTGAAAAAAATTCACTGAATAAGTTTTCAGTTAATGAGGGCGATTTGGTCGAATGCATTGGATGGCGGAGAATCGGACCATCTGCGACGTGACCTATGAGAGGACAAGTCCCGATATCACTGGGTTCGATTATGATATCGGCAACGCATCGCTGAAGGTCATGGCTCTGACGCTCGGGGGAGGGTACTATGACAGACCTAGCAAAGTCGGATGGTGATATTCAGCCAAGCGATGACCATGACGCCCTCAAGGCGATTATCGCGGAGCAGGTTTCCAGTCTCTCCTTCGCTCCTGTTTCCACCGATATTCCTTTGGACAAAAGTCGGGCAACCAAAATCCCGCTGGATTTGCTGCCTTCGTTGGGCGTCGGGTTTGCCTCCATGCCAGAGGCATTTCGGACGATATCCCAGGCAATATCCGCCACTGAGGGCATCTTTCGGTTGGCTCATGCCGACGGTACGCCGTTTGCCTTCTCCGAGCTGCAGTCGTTCAAGAACGAGGCGGCTCGCATGGGCTCGCAGTATCTTGGTTCTGGCAAGGGGTGGGAGCAGGCGAGAGTGTTCGAAGTCGACAGTCTAACCCAAACCGCTACCATCCCGTACGATCCGACGACCCTGGCCATGGCAATCGCTCTTGCGCAGATCAATCAGAAGCTTGATGGGATTCAGGACACGATTGACGAGATCTTCGAATACCTGCGTATCAAGGACAAGGCGAAACTGCGCGAGTCTCTGGAGACCCTCTCGACGATACTCAGCGATTACAAGCATAACTGGGATAACAAGCAGTTCAAGGAGGCGAAGTACCTTCTTGCCCAAAACGTCAACAGAGATGCGCGTCAATCTATCATCGAACTGCGAGCGCACCTTTCGAAGGAATTAGATAAGAAGGGGTTCGTGGAGTCTCGCGATCAGGCGAGAAAGTCATCTGAGAAGATGCTCGACATGCTGAAGGACTACCAGCTCGCGATTTACCTGCACTCGTTCTCCACGTTTCTATGCGTCATGCTTCTGGAGAACTACGACGAAGCATATTTGGCGGCCAAGGCGAGCGATATAAGGCAAAAGGCGTTCGAATACCGCGAGCTCTATACCGCATGCTTCGATGCAATAGAAAAACGCGGGAACGAATCAATAGACAACATTGTGACGAAGGGCTTGTCGTCTGCACTTGCAGGTCTGGGCAGCGTGTTGGCCGCGACACTGGTCGGCGCGCATACGCCAATCGACGATGCACTAGTTGGCGCAGGTAGCAGCGTCGGTAGATTTAACGAAAGTCAAAACAGGAAGATGACCGAGCGTCTTCTTGCGGCGAGGGAACCGGGCGTCGTTCCTTTTGCCGAGAGCATCGATTCGGTTAATCGGATCTATAATCAGCCCTCCCAGGTGCTGATTGACGAAGATGCCCTTTATTACTTGCCTGTCGACCGCGATGAGTGAACGGAGGATGGTGAATTGCAAGTGCCCGAACTGGGAAAACATGACAGGATTATTGCGACATTCTCTACTGCAACTATTGAGTGGGAGTGAGGAAAGAGCAGCATTTTGAGGCGTAAGGAATATAAAAGCTCGATATATGCGTATATAAAAGATAATGCAGTCGACTTGCCTAAAGGGGATCCAAGCATTGAAGAATGGTCGACTCTTGTACAGAAGTTTCCTCGAATTCTCCTTCTTGTTCCTAAAGCGATTCAGACTAAAGAAATGATTCTTTCGGCTGTTGAGCAAGAAGGGCTAACTGTTCAGTTTGCCAATGAAGGATTAATCGACAGAAGCATTGCTTATGCTGCAATACAACAAGACGTCCGGTCTATTGCGTTCATTCCGATATCTGTTATGGACGAAGATTTAGTTGTAAAAGCAGTTGGTTCTGAAGGGTTGCTTCTCTCGCATGTTGCCGATCAGCTTCAAACAGAAGCAATCGTTTTGGCTGCAGTTAAGTCTGATGGCAGGGCGCTCGAATTTGCTCGTTCTGATTTGAGAACCGAGACGATTTGCACTGTTGCTTTTGAATCGGATGCTTCCTCGCTTGCGTTTGCTCCTCCAGAAAACTGGAACAAAGAAAAGGCGCTTCTCGCCGCAAAAGCAACCAATAATCCAAATATCTATTATGTATTGGCCCGTCGTGCGCCCTCTGAATCCGTTACAGAAGACTTCATCGTCGAGGTTTGTTCACACAGAGGCAAAAATGTATTCCTGTTTGACAAGTCGTTACGAACAGAGGAAACATACCTTGCAGCGCTCAATGCCGAGAATCCCATTAGCCTATACAAAATACCGCGACGATCTCACACAGAGGCAATTGTAAAAAGCGCGATTGCCAATAATCCTAAACACATAAAATACGCCGCAAAAGGTTTTGACACGAAAGAGATGCGCCAATTTGCTAAGACAATCAATCCTAGGCGCTTTTGGCAAGATGGAAAAAGCAATATCTCTCCTGCGGGTCCACCTGAACAATTGGAAAAGCAAAGATCGTTAAGCGCATATTTTGATTTGCTCTTATGCGAGCTTGAACAAGGTGATCTGTATATTTCGGAGAGCGATAGATGCTCTATCCAGAGAAGAAGACCATACGAGTTTCGAGATGCCGCACCTGAATGCATGTTCTGGAAGAACAAATACATACTCTGGCTTCTTCTATATTTCAGAAGTCTCAAGGTGGCTGACAAAAGGGTAAACCTTGATGATTCAGCATGCGATATAGATATAGAGATTGGTAGCCTTTTTGATTATGGCTCCCGACATTCCTGTTTTAAAGACGGTTCATTTCAATAAGATTAAGTCGGCTTTAGATTATCTAAATGGAGATTTGTCAGGGACTGGACTTGAAGGGTATAACCTAGAAGAAGAAAAACGGAAAGCTGAATCGGAGAAATTCTTTTTTGGTAGTATCGCGCCATTTTGTTGCACGGATGAGAGTGGACAAGATCAAGAAAGCGCCGAGCTTGAAAAAGCTGACAGGGATTTAGCGGAAATACGGGAATTGCAAGAAATCGCTCGCGACGAACCAGAATCCCGATTCATTTATTACGTCAGCGATATTCATATCGATCATAATATTGCAGCTCGCTTCAGTGAGGGTGTTTCAAAAGCGTATGCGAACGCATTTGTTCATCAAATTATTGTCAGAATGATTGGCGATAATCCTATAGGGGAGCGAGATTACCTTTTTATAGGCGGAGATGTTGCTGACAGGTTTCCTGCTGTTGAAATGTTCTATGAGAATCTAGTAAAAGTTTCAAATGGCGCTACCGTCGTTGCAATTCTTGGCAATCATGAGCTATGGGATTTTGGTCCGCACGATAAATATATGTCTGAGAGCATTGATGAGACTATTAGTAAATACAGGACTTTATTTGAGCGACTCGGTATTAAATATCTTGAAAACGACATGCTAGTAGTGGGTGGCAAACAGTCGGGAAAGATATATAGGGAGAAAGACCTCAGGAATATTGATGAAAAAGAATTGATAAGAGTCAGTGAGCAAAGTCAGCTACTGATTTATGGTGGAGTTGGCTTTACCGGGCTAAATGATAGATTTAATGCCGAATCAGGATTATATAGGGAAGCGATGTCTTCAAGAAAAGAAGATATAGAACGCTCTCAGAGGTTTTGCGAATTACACGATATGTTTCAAGACCTTATACCTGACAGCAAGTTTGTGGTGTTTTCTCATACCAAAATAGGGGACTGGACCAACCGAGCTCCCAATCCAAATTGGATCTATGTACGGGGACATGACCATCGCAATTTCTATCGATGTGATGAGTTCGCTGTTATATATGCAGACAATCAAACTGGTTATAAAAGAGAGCCGTATCTTAAGCGCTTCACATTTGGAGTAGACAATAGCCCTTTTAGACGTTTTAAAGATGGGGTATATAGGATATCTCGCCAGCAATATATAGCGTTCTGCAGATCACGATTCATTTCTATGGAGTTTAATCGTGATATAGGTGAACTTTTTCTTATTAAAAAGGCCCGATTGCACATGTTCTTTTGCACGTCTCCAAAATCTGGTCAGCTGTACTTGCTTGACGGGGGAAGAATAAATACAGCAAACCATAATCTTTCATATTATTTTGAGAATATGGATAGGTATGCTGAATTAGTGAAAAGAGGGTTTGCCCCGTATGAGGAGGCGCTAGAGAGTCTCTCTGATAATGTAAGAAAATTTGGAGGCTGGGGCACTATTCATGGCTGCATTGTTGATATAGATTTTTGTACGCATATTTTTCTTAATCCTTTTGACGGCACAGCAACTCCTTATTATGCTCTTGATACTCAAGAATGTGTTGCATACGAAGATATTGAAATGTTGTTGACTGAACGGTGTCCTCAATTGCTCCCTGCGTACAATGACTCCCTTGCAAATAGGAATTCTATTCTGCAATGTCAAGGAGCGATTGGCGCATCTGGTATAAAACGCTCTACTGTTTCAACTGGTGCAAAGATATATAGCGTATCGCGCAAAATGAGTAAGGTGAGGTATCTTTTCACTAGCGATGTAATCAGGTTTTGGAGCGACGTACCCCTTCGAGCCCAAACAAATCAGCCATATCAGAATAATCGAGTTTTCTCTCTTCCTTCTCGAATGCTGGGCGAGTAAAAACGTTACGTCGTGGGTGTTTTCGAATGGTTACGCCGCGCCCCAGGCGCTCGCTAGAATCCCAACTCGTCGATTAATTCGCGCATCTTTAATGCCCATCCAAGCTGCTCTTCTATGAATTCGGGCCACTTTTCCTGTCGTCCCTTTATGTCGTAGCCGTTCTTGTAGAAGCGCAGCCCAGAGGCCTTCTTCGCATCGAATGGCTTCGCCCCGAGCCCCAAGCGCTCTTCGAAGCGCTCCTTGGCGGCGATGGCTCGATGCCCTATTTCCTTGTTGTCAGGTACGTAGAACTCGATTCCGATGCATTTCTTCTGCGTGTCGATGAGAAGCGCGATGTGATAATCGGACGTACCGCACCTGAGAGTCGTCCAGTGGTCCTTGGAGGGCTTTTGCGGGCTGAAGACCTTAAGGAATCCGGGGCTGCGTTTTGCGACCTCGTTGTATTTGGTCCAATACGAAAGCTTTGCACGCTCGGTTTCGCTCAGCTCGCCCGACAGCTTGACCATCTTCGTCCACTCGTTCGGCTGTTCCACGATGTGGAATCTCGGCGCGGCTTTGGATTCCCCAATCTTCCATAGCTGGATTTCGATCAGGAAGAAGCCGAAGTTGTTGTCTGTGTGCTGGTTCAGCCATTCGATTGCCTGACGATGCTCGTCGCGTGCGCGAGCGACTATCCAGACCATAACCTCTGCGTCTTTGCCCGATGCATAGGTGATAATCTTTCCCAGATGGTCGTGATTCGTGTCCTCAAGCTGGTTTTCGATAATGACCTTGCGGCCTGTTCCGGCTTCGTTTGCGAAGATGTCAACGTTGAAAGACCCGACAGATGATTCTGTCTCTATCAGCTCCAGCTCGATGCCGATTGTGTCACTAAGTAGCTGGAGATTTTCTTCTTCTGCGAGCCACTTTGTGAAGTCCAGTGCTTCGTGAGGCCATATTTCCCGAAGGTCCACAGCTTCGATTTGTCCCAGGTCGTAATGCTTGTTCATGCTAAAGCCTGCCTTAATGTGTGATGGCGTTTAACGCTACGATAGCTGTCTCGCTAGTCACGCGCAATCGCGAGGCGTTTTCGTGCTGCTGGGAGCCTATTCCACCGCTGACTTCTCCGACGACGGCGTTACGGTGCTGAGCATTATGGGGAAGTTCTGCCATGCCGAGCAGAAGGCGAGAGAAATGCTTCTTGGCTGATGGTGCCAGGATGGGAATTGACACCTAGCGTCTCGTAGTGGGAGCGTGAAGAGCCCTGGACCCATCAAATGAAAAGCACCCGAGTAGGTAACTAACGTACCATTCAGGCGCTTTGCCACATCTATTGTAAGCATCGACCGCATGGGTGCGCTTGAGGTGTCTGATAAAATGGCAATGCGAAACGATGAGATAACCCATCATGCATATGATGGCGACGAATACGAATGCTTCGGCCGCTTCAGAAGGTCCGTGACAGCCACGCTTTTGGTCGATGTCGGCAATTAGGAAGACATATGAGCATCAATAAATCGAAACAAGATCGCGAAGCAGCCCTGGCTAAGGTATCGGCTCTCGAAGCTTATATTTTGGACGACAATACGGAGCTTCCGCAGCAGGAGCTGCTCCTATATCTGAATGATCTAAGAAGCCTTATCAATGGCAAACGCTTCGGGCTTGTGTTCGAAGAGCATGAAGAGGCGATCGACCTGACGCTTGAAGAGAATGAGCCGATTCTTGATGAGATAAAGGAGCTTTCTATTCAAGAAGGAGGCGAACTGAACTTCCTCATCGAAGGAGACAATCTTGCTTCGCTGAAAGTGTTGGAGAAAAGCCTAGCCGGGAAGGTCGATGTCATATACATAGACCCTCCTTACAACACCAAGAGAAAAGACTTCCGATACGACGATGATTTCGTGGACCAGAAGGACACCTTCAAGCACTCGAAATGGCTTTCCTTCATGGAAAAGCGTCTGAAGATAGCCAAGCGGTTATTGGGCAAGGATGGCGTCATCTTCATATCGATAGATGACAGAGAGAACAGTGTCCTCAAACTGCTGTGCGACGATGTTTTTGGGTTCGAGAATTTCGTTGGCAACGTTATCTGGCAAAAGACCTATTCACCCAGAAACGATGCCAAAGGCATTCCGACAGAAGTCGAATACATCCTCGTATATAGCAGATCGGGGTCATGGGTGCCCAAGAGGTTGCCTCGAACCGAAGACATGGATTCGCGTTATGACAACCCCGACCATGACGAAAGCGCTTGGACTTCTGGAGATGCGGCAGCGCCTGGCGCTTCTGATCATCAGGGAATGGTGTATGCCATCCAGCAGCCTATAACAGGGAATCTTTTGTATCCATCAAACGGACGACATTGGACTTATGGCCGAGACCAGATGAGAGAGTACATGTCTGGATGGGCAAGCTACAAAGACGAAGTGATCGACGACGAGCAGCGAAGAGCGCAGATATGCGGTTGCGATGTCGAAGACGTCGAAAAGGATGTTCCCGCGCTTCTGCTCGTCGATGATTCGCCAAAAGGGCTTGAAAACGGCAGAAGAAGATACGAAGAGGGATGCTGGCCACGCCTCTATTTCACATCGAATGGTAACGGAGGTATTCGATGCAAAAGGTATCTGTGCGATGTAGAAGGTAAGATGCCGACGAACTATTGGCCGCATTCAGAGGTGGGGCACACCGACGGGGCGACAAAGGAACTCAAGAAGATCTTCAATGGCGTGGCACCTTTTGATACGCCGAAGCCTACAAAGCTTATCAATCGAGTGCTGGACATATCTGCTGATGACGATTCGCTGGTTTTGGATTTCTTCGCAGGATCAGGAACCACCGGGCAAGCGGTACTGGAGCATAACGCCGCCAACGACAAACATTGCCGCTTCATCCTTTGCACCAACAACGAAGGCAACATCTGCGAAGAAGTCACCTACCCAAGAATCAAGACCGCCATCACCGGAAAGCGCGAAGATGGGTCCGATTATTCCGAGGGCTTGTCTGGATCGCTCAAATACATGCGCGTTGGCTATGCGCCAAAAGACGAGAACGATTATTACGGTTTGGCCGAAGAGCTGTTAAGGCACGTTAAAGCTCTTGTCGAGCTAGAGAATGGAATCGACTTCGACACCGAATCAACTGTAGCCATAGTCTTATCAGACGATGAATATGACGACCTCGTCAATAACGCGGATCTGGATAAGCTTGAGACGGTCTATCTTGGCCACGACGTCTTTCAAATCGAAGAATACGCACAGCGCCTTGGCGCTCACAACGTTCTGATAAAGGTAATCCCGCAATACTACTATCCAGAGGTTGGAATCTAATGAACTTAAATCTACTGCCCTTCCAAGAAGAGGCGATCAACAATCTTTTGGACGCCATGAACGAAGAGAATCCCGTGGTTGTGCTCAAAAGCTGCACGGGATCGGGAAAGACGATCATTCTCACCCACTTCATGGATCGCCTCCATCATATAGACCGCAATACTTGCTTTGTCTGGCTAACGCCTGGCAAAGGTGACCTAGAAGAGCAATCGAAAGCAAAGATGGACAAGTACGTCCATGCTTCCTCGACAAAGCTCTTAGACGACGTCTTGAATGACGGATTCTCTACCGGGGATTATGTATTCATCAACTGGGAGCGCCTCAACAAGCGAGGAAACAATGCACTTAAGGAAGGAGAACGGCTGAACTTTCTAGAGAGGGTCAGCCTTGCTCAAGATGATGGCATAGAGTTCGTGCTGGTGGTGGATGAGAGCCATTCCAACAACACGATCAAGACGAACGATTTGAAGAAATACTTTCAAGCAAGAAAGACGATACATGCATCTGCAACACCAGTTTATACAGATGACGACATCCTTGTCGAAGTAGACGAGGATGATGTCATAGACCAAGGGCTCATAAAACGCCATATATTCATAAACCCAGATTTTCCGAATGACATAGAGGTCAGCTCTGAAGAGGAGTTCCTGATCGATAAGGCAGAAACGATGCGGCAAGAGCTTGTAGCCGAATACGCTATTGCAGGTGCCAAGGTAAATCCGCTTGTTGTTATCCAATTGCCGGACAACAACGACACTCTCAAATCCTACATAGAAGACTATTTGACGGAGCTGGGAATAACTTACGATAACGGCCTTCTTGCTTGCTGGCTCTCTGGCGAACACAAGAATACCGATGGAGTGGAGCTTAATGATTCCAAAGTTCAATACATCATCATCAAACAAGCGATAGCGATGGGCTGGGATTGCCCGCGAGCTCAAATCCTTGTCAAGCTCAGAGACAACATGACAGAGACTTTCCAAATCCAGACCATAGGCCGCATTAGGCGTATGCCAGAAGCCCACCATTACGACAATCCTGTCCTCGACAATTGCTATATCTTCACCATGGATACGAAATTTATCGAGGATACCAAAAATGAAGTTGGGGACGGTGTGTCTGAAGCCATAACTCTCTTTTTGAAACCCGAGCATCGCTTTTTCAGCCTAGTCTCAGAAAAACGCAATGTGGAATTGCAAGAGATAGATCCCCGCAAGGCGACCGAGGCTATGATCAACTATTACGTCAAAACCCTCGATCTCGGGAAGAACGGACAGGAAAACAAAGCGAAGTTCGCTAATGCAGGGTACGAGTTCAGTTCATCCATTGACGACACAACACAATCAGGCCTTGTTGAGCACCTTAACGTTGATGAGATTAGGGGATTAAATAGCGTTTCTTTCAAGGTCATGAAGACAGGCAGGCCTTTGCATGATGAGTTCAACCGCGCCCTATACCATCTCGCATCCAGAACCAACATACGTTATACAAACCTCTCCCAAATCCTGAGAAGGCTCTTTCATTCAGGTACCAGCTTTCCAAAGAAGCTCCTGAAGCTCGACCAAAGCGCTTACTACGCATTTTTCCTGAACAACTATTCAAGGATCCAGGAGGACATAACAAAGGCACTCGCAGGAATCGGCACGATGATGCAATTCGATAAGACCGACGTGCATGAAAAGCTCTTCGAGATACCCAGGGAGTGTCTTTTTGCATACAACAAGAACGCACGAAACCAAAGCATCATGCAGAAGAACGTATACGAAGGGTATAGAGCGTCGGCAGCGGGACGATCAATGGGAGAGCGAGCATTCGAAAAGTATTGCGAGGCCGCTGATGCGATTAAATGGTTCTACAAAAACGGGGATAAGGGCATCGAATACTTCTCCATTCTCTTTCAGGATAATGCTGGCAATAGAAAGCTCTTCTACCCGGACTACATAATCCAGACCAATGATGATTGCGTATGGATAATCGAAGTCAAAGGCGGTCAGGGCGTTCATGGTGAAGACAGAAACATTGACGAGTTTGCGGCTATGAAATTCGAGGCCATGAAAAGATACGCAGATGAGCATCACGTGAAAGCTGGATTCGTGCGATTTGATGAACTGGATCAAGATCTTTGCATTGCGACCGAGGAATACACGTCTGACATGCGATCTGAATATTGGGTGGTGCTCGATGAGGTCTTTGAGAGCTAACTACGGCGCAAAATACAAAGGCAAAAGACCCCAAAGGAGAGAAACAAGGTTCTCAAATAATGATATGGATTTAATGCGCGAGACTTTCCTCTACAATCGCTTCGATACAGAAAGAAGTTTATGAACACACCTACTATTGCAGAAATATTCGACAACAGGTCGCAGCAATTGCAAACCTCACTTGGAATGCCCTGTGCGCATCCGACTACAAAAGGGGATGTCTCTGAAGTGAGGTGGAAGGAATTTCTAGAAAGCTTTTTGCCAAACAGATATGCCGTCTCCAAAGGGTTCGTCTTTGACAGCAAGGGCGGTGTCAGCGAGCAAATAGACCTAATTATTTATGACCCATTCCATTCGCCTTTGATTCTGGATGAAGGAAATGGAGAAAAGTGCATTACTGCAGAGAGCGTGTATGCAGTTTTTGAAGTCAAACCTAATGCAAATAAATTCCATGTTGAATACGCCGATGAAAAGATATCTTCGGTAAAGAAACTGCACAGGACTCAACGAGGAATGATCGCATCAGGAAAACAACTACCACCCAGGGAGCTCACTCCTATTATCGGGGGCTTGTTGACATTGAGTTCGATTAGTCCCAATACTCTAAAACGATACATCGAAGCCTCTGATAACGTTGACCTTGTGTGCGCAGCATCGGTAGCCACTTTTCACAAGCGTCAAACTGAAGTATCGGTTTCTTCTCCTGACGAAGCGGTCTTTTCGTTCTTCTATCTGTTGCTGGATGAGCTTTTCAAACTTGGAACAATAGGGGCAATTGATATTCGGGATTATGCCGACCAATCATTGAGTTCTTTTGCTCTCGAAAGAGGTGATCTTTGATGTCGATACAAGAAGATTTCAAAGCATTTCTCAGTGATATAGAACCGAGCAAAAGCACCGTTGAGTCAATTAGCAGTGCTCAGAATGCTCTGCGTTCGTATCTTGAGAATGACGATGATTACGCTTCTCATTATGAAGACTCGTTTCTTTCGGGATCTTATGGAAAACACACATCGATCCGCCCCGCAAAGGACGATGACAATCGAGACGTTGATATAGTCATATTGACGGACCACGATACGAATGATTGCTCGTCTGACGTCATAATCGAGTTACGTGACGCACTTGAAAAGTCAGAGCGGTATAAGTCTGCTCATCTGCAAACGCATTCTGTTGGCATCAATCTCTCTAAACTCGACATAGATGTCGTTCCTCTTGCAGGCGATGGCGATAAGCGATACATAGGATGCATCGATGATGGGGACTGGAAGGAGACTGATCCTAAAGGACACATAGAGTGGTCTACGCAGGTCAATAAGGACGCTTCGGGCAAATACAAGCCTGTTGTTAAGATTATGAAATGGTGGAGACGCGAGAATTGCCCCGCTGATATTAAGTGGCCAAAAGGCATCACTCTGGAAAAGATGATTGCCGATTGCTTCCCGTCAGACAATAGTAATTACGAGGATATCCTTGTCGAATTATTTGAAAACCTGAAAGATGAATATGCAGATGAAGTGGACAGGGAAATAGTTCCTAGGGTTGAGGATCCATCCGTTCCAGACAACAACCTGGCAGAAGGTTATGAGATTGCTGATTTTAGGAGTTTCTTAAAAGGCATTTCATCATCACTTGAGATTATCCAAGAAGAGGGTTCTTGCAATGAGTCATGGCGCAAGGTGCTCGGAAGTAGATTTCCTTCAGCAACCAGCAACGCTGAGACCTCTGCAGATTTGGCGGATTTCACAACTGTGGAAGCTGCATTGGCAGTTAAGCACAGACAAAGACCTACTTGGCCAATCTCAGCAAAGAAACCTAGCGTCATTGTTGTTGCGGATGTGACTTATCCTGATGGGCATACTGAGAGAATCTCAAACAACGGATCGACCATTCCCAAAGGATGCGATATAGATTACCGCGTCATGAGATCAAGAACGTTAAGCCAACGTATCGTAAAATGGGAAGTAGTAAATACTGGGAAAGAAGCCTACGACGCTGGATGCCCCCGTGGAGAATTCAACGATTCAAATATCTCTAATGGCGGAAGGCATGAAGAGACTGCATATAGAGGACGCCATTTTGTAAAAGCATATGTGCTGAAAAGCGGCCGTTGCATCGCATACAGCAAAGAATTTTTCATAAACGTGGAATAGTGTCATACTGCAAAAATGGTCTTATGAGCCCTATCAGTTTTTGGTTACATCCCATGCATACAATGGCTGATGATTCTGATGGTGTTGTTACCGATACCTATATTGCATCTACTAATGACTGGGCTCCTGGTACAAAGCACACATTTGAGTTTTCTACAGATGCGGGTGTTTCTTCGATAGATGTCACGTCGTGTGAATGGAGCTTGTAAAGCTTGGAGCACAAACGGCACAGGCTTTCATTTCAATAAGGAATTGGGACTAAGAGAGCTTTGCAAGAAGGCGTTTTCGTCTTCTCCTCATCCCTCACCTCCCAGCCCTCCTCACATCAACCACATCCGCCCACGGCACGATGTCGTAATCGTCATCCGCGCGGCGCACGACGAGGCGCGCCCGCTTATCCTTGCGCTTGACGTCGTGCTCCTCGATGAACTCCCGCGCCGCTGCGCCCGACAGGATGGTGCCGGTCACCAAGCTGCCATCGTTACGCTCGACCTCCGCGCGAATCCCCATCTTCACGAAGCGCATCCAGTGCAGGGGGTCGGCCTCTTCGCTCCGCGCATTGCCGCTTGGCGAGTCGGGCGCGTACAGCGGCGCGACCTCCTCGAGCCCGTCAAGGCCCATCTCCTCCAGCCGCACCTGCAATCTCTCCTTCGCGTAATCGCTCAGCTGGGACTTGACCATGCACGCGAGGCGCTCGGCGTTCTTGCGGTGCGGGTCCTGCCTGTCTTTTTCGCGGACGTATTCCGCGAGTGCGTCGAAGAGGACGTAGACCTCCGAGAGGTTCAGCGGCAGGCAGACGGGGTGCACGGATGATTGGAACGCGCCCC
>OGQL01002157.1_pt1 | contig 13145 bp, 9 predicted proteins | sample 1553211 | NCBI WGS metagenome assembly OGQL01 (sample SAMEA2579942, study PRJEB22360) | human gut metagenome
CAAGGACAGTCTGGCGCACCGGCTGTTCAGGGAGGCACAGGAAATCAGGAAGCAACTGGACAATCCCAATTCAAAATGACTGCACTATGGCAACAATCAGAACCAAATTCAGGTCCTCGTCCGCGGAAGGCAGGGAGGGCGCACTGTATTATCAGGTGATTCATAACCGTGTGGTCAGGCAGATCAGTACCGGATACAAACTTTTCGCTTCGGAATGGGACCAACGTTCCGAAGCGGTCATTCCCTGTCAACACCCTGCAGGGATGGAACGGGACAATTATCTTCTATCGGTAGGGGAACGGATAAGACGGGACAAAATCCGACTGGAAAAGGCTATCAGGACATTAAGCCAATCCGGTCCGTTTACAGCGGATGATATCGTCATACGTTTCCATGACAGCGGACAAGAACCTTCGTTTAACGACTATATCCGGCAACAGATAGTAAGGCTGAAACGTTTGGGAAAGATACGGACCTCTGAAACCTATACAGCCGCGCTCAAAAGTTTCAGCAGTTTTATGAAAGGTAGCGATATACTGTTTGGCGAACTTAGCTCTGACTTGCTCATGGAATACGAGGCTTATCTGAAAAACAGGGGGAACTCACCCAATACAATCTCGTTCTACATGCGCATTCTGAAAGCGGTCTACAACCGTGCGGTGGAGAACGGACTGACCGGACAGCGGAACCTGTTCAAGTCTGTTTATACAGGTGTGGAAAAGACCTTGAAACGGGCCATTCATTTAAATGATATCAGGCGTATCAAAAGACTGGACTTGTCCCTGAAACCCCACCTTGATTTCGCACGTGACATGTTCCTGTTCTGCTTTTACACACGGGGGATGTCCTTTGTGGACATGGCTTATCTGAAAAAGGGAGACATTGCGAACGGAATCCTGACTTACCGCAGGAAAAAGACCGGACAACAGCTGTTCATCCGATGGGAAAAGTGTATGCAGGAGATCATCAAACTTTTTTGTTTATCGGTTCAAGATTTCAAAGTTGTTCATTAATTGCTTTGTTGGTTATATCCAGAGTATTATTTGTAAGAGACTCTACGAATAAATGATGATAAGACCAGTTAGTTTATCGCTTGTTTTATAATTTCATTGCGATATTCGTTCGGTGTGCAACCTTCCATCTTCTTGAACCAACGTGTGAAATGTTGCGGGTATTGGAAACCCATTTCATCTGAGATTTGACTGATACTTTTTTGCGTGTTCATGATGCGCTCTTTGGCTATATCCATAATTTTTTGCTGGATATGCTTGATTGCTGACATACCGGTTTCCTTTTTTACCAGGTCACTGAAATAATTGGTGGAAAGACACAGTTGGTCAGCGCAATACTGTACCGTCGGAATACCTTTACTCGTTGGCAAGGCAGAATGATAGTAATTATTGAGTAACAATTCAAAACGCGCCAACAAATCGTTGTTGGCATTTTCCCTTGTAATGAACTGGCGGTCATAAAAGCGGATGCAGCGGTCAAGGAGAAGCTTCATGGTATCAATAATCAAAGAACGGCTGTGCTTGTCAATAGGATGCCTCAATTCTTCTGCTACATTGTTTATACATTCAATGACTACTTTGCGCTCCTGTTCTGACAGGTGCAGTGCTTCGTTGGCATTATATGAGAAATAAGAATACTCTTTTATTATATGTGCAAGGGAAGTACCGCGCAATAGTTCGGGATGGAACATCAGGGCCCATCCGGCCGGCTGGTGCAGACTGCCATCATCGTCAGAACCCATTACCTGCCCCGGAGCGATAAACAGCATGGAGCCTTTTTCATAGTCATAGAGGCTCCGTCCATAATTCATCGTACCGCAGTCAGTATCTTTCAGCAACACAGCATAAATGTTGTACAGTTTCTTTGAGTGTCTGATGGGCTGCACCTCGTAACAATTCACAACGCTGACCAACGGGTGCAGAGCTTCGACTTCGAAAAGGTCGCAGTACTGCTGAACTGTATCTATTCTTGTTATATCTCCCATAACCATCCTTTTGTTTTTTACAAAAATAAGTATTTATATTGACATTGCTGTCTGAGGAACAGCTGTTTCTTTTCTATCCCTTATTTATTTTATTCCATGACGACAAAGTTAGTTCATTCAATCAACGAACATATAACCCTAATCACAGACTGTCTTACCATTTTCACAGATAACATTTAACCCGGTCCAAGCCCGATGAAAGTGGTAATTTTATCAGTGATTGAGGTCTAATCTTCAGTATGTGAATGCTGTAATTTTGCAAGTGAAACCAAAAAGGTAAATAAGATGAAACCAAAAGCTTTATTTGTCATGTTAATCTTATGGCTTAGCTTCACTACGATTCAAGCGCGGTCAACCGAAGATGTCCCGGATAAGGGAACTTATGCAAAATTTCTGTTGGTAGGATGTTATATGAAGCCAGACGAAGAAGGTGTCAGAATGTACCGGTTTGACGGACAAACTGCCGATGTCGACTATCCGTGTGGGCTGAGAGGGATTTCAAATCCTGCTTTCCTTACATCTGATAGCACTGGTAATCGAATTTATGCCATAGGCGATGATGAAGGGAAAAGTTCGACTGCCAATGCTTTGCTTTTTGATAAGGAAAGTGGTCTGCTGTCTCTGCTTAACTCGCAATCTACAGACGGTGAACTTCCTATTTATATTACTCTCAGTCCAAAGGAATACTTTGTTCTGACAGCAAATTATAAGGGTGGCAGCATCACGGTATTCTCACAGGATAAGAAAGGAAAGTTGCAACGTGATACAAAAATAATTCGTTTTGCTGGAAATGGGCCGAATAAAAAAAGGCAGGAACAATCGCATCTGCATTGCGTGACCTTTACACCTGATGGCAAATTCCTTCTTGCTACCGATTTGGGAACAGATTGTATCTATCTGTTTCCGATAGGCAAACGACCGGAAGCAGGTAAGGCTCATTCTCTGTTGGATGAATCAAGAGTAGTCCGCATACAGATGGATTCCGGCTCAGGACCTCGACATATATGTTTTCACCCGAATGGCAGATTTGCTTATCTCATCAGTGAACTCTCGGGTAAAATAACTGTATTCTCCTATAATGAAGGCAAGTTGGAACGTTTACAAACAATTGTCTGCGACCCTTTCGTTGCAGAGGGAAATGCAGATATCCATGTTTCATCCGATGGCAAATTCCTCTATGCTTCCAAGCACTTGAAAGAAGATGGCATAATTGTTTATTCCATTGATTCCCAAAAAGGAACATTGGTTCAAATAGGATTTCAGCCAACAGGTCTTTATCCGCGAAGTTTTGCCATCTCTCCGGATGGTTGCTATTTGGCAGTGGTTTGCAGGGATGCCAACTGCATACAGATATTCGAAAGAAACCGAAATACGGGGTTACTGAAGAATACGGGAAAAAATATCCGACTGGAAAGACCGGCGTTTGTCAAGTTCTTATAAATTCATCACTAAACAGAAAGCAATATGAACAAGTTAATTACAACCATCGCCTGCCTGATATGCTGTATCGTTTATACGCAGGCACAAAACAAGGACAATATGTTAAGCAAGAAAGAACAAAGTATTGCCGCCATCAGTATGTATGCCGCACGTGGCAATCAGGACAGCCTCAAAGTGATCCTTGCCAGAGGACTTGACTGTGGGCTGACCGTGAGCGAAGAAAAAGAAGTACTTACCCAGCTCTATGCCTATTGCGGCTTTCCACGCAGCATGGGTGCATTGGTTACGCTGATGAATCTCACCAAAGAGCGTGCAGCACAAGGCATAAAGGATGAAGCCGGACGGGAGCCTTCTCCGGTAAAGAGTTCGGATATGTTTGTTGTCGGTGGACAAAACCAGCTGAAACTGTTCGGTCGTCCGGCACTAGGAGAAGTGCTGACATTTGCTCCGGCATTGGACCAATTTCTGAAAGCTCATCTGTTCGGTGACATATTCAGCCGTGACAATCTCGACTGGCGTACCCGTGAACTGTCTACTGTGGCTGCCTTGTCGGTGTTGGACGGCGTGAAGAATGAGTTGAATACTCACATTGCCCATGCCAAGCACAACGGCGTGACACAGGCTCAGATAGACGAAGTACTTATCATGGCGGCACGCTGTCGGAACGGAATGGTGCTTTCTGAATCCGATGAACCGGCAAAGACTTTTCAAACAGATCCGACAATTACTGTCCGTAAGGTCTTTTATAAAAACAGGTATGATATCATGCTTTGCGCCGAAATGTACCTCCCGAAGGATTTCAATGAAGCGCAACACTATGCAGCCCTCATCATCGGACACCCGTTCGGGGCTGTGAAAGAACAGTGTAGCGGACTCTATGCACAGGAAATGGCACGGCGAGGCTACGTGACTCTGGCTTTTGATGCTTCCTATCAAGGCGAAAGTGGAGGAGAACCGCGTCACACGGTATCGCCCGACGCATTGGTGGAAGACTTCAGTGCTTCTGTAGACTGGCTCGGACTACAACCGTTTATTGACCGCAACCGTATCGGTGTGATTGGCATCTGCGGAAGCGGCGGGTTCTCTGTCTGTGCGGCTTCTCTCGACCCCCGCATCAAGGCATTGGCAACCGTGAGCATGTATGATATGGGGCGTGCCACCCGTAACGGTTTGGGGGATTCGATGACGGATGAACAAAGACGCAAACTGTTGGATGAAGTTGCCGAACAACGTTGGAAGGAAGCAGAAACGGGAGAAGCACGTATCCGCTTTGGCACACCGGAGAAACTGCTGGGAAATGCCAATGCCGTGCAGAAGGAGTTTTTCGATTACTATCGCAACCCCTTGCGTGGCTATCATCCGCGCTATCAAGGTATACGCTTTACCAGTCAGGCGGCATTGATGAACTTCTATCCGTTTGCCATGATTAAAGAGATTTCACCACGCCCCGTGCTATTCATTGCAGGCGAGCATGCACATTCGCGCTATTTCAGTGAGGATGCCTATCAAGAAGCCAGCGAACCGAAAGAACTGTATATCGTTCCCGGAGCCAATCATGTAGACTTGTATGACCGGATGGATAAGATACCGTTCGAAAAAATTTCGGAATTCTTCTGGTATGCTTTGCGGTAATTCAGATGAAAATGGTAATGCTATCCGTGATTATGATACAGCAAAGCGAATACGCAGGAGGGTAACTTTGCAACAGAAACAATTTAAAGATTATAGTATTTGCAACCAGTTATTACTCAATATTTTGTGAGTTATAAGTCAGAAATATGGGCATAACCTTTAGGGGTACATTCTAAAAGGTGAAGATTTAACCTTTTTATTATTTCTTAACACTCAAAGAGCGGTGGTAGAGGGTATTTTCCCTCTTTTCGGTACTTTATTGATGGTTCGATGTTCCCATCTTCCCACTTTGCTTGGCTCGTCCAAAAAAGCCACTACAAAGGTACTACAATTTCCAATAAAGGCAAGAGGACAGCAATTCAAATCTATTATTTTTGAGGGAGTGAAATCTGCCGCTTGCCAAATTTCTCTCTGTCGAAAATAATAGTCCTCTGAAAAGAATGAAAACAGCATTGATAAAATTGCCTTATTAAGGGGGGGCTATGCTGTTTTATGCTATTATTTCGTCAGTCGTTTATCTCCGTTGCCGGATGCAGTTTTCAGCCAAGCCGATGAATAAGAAAAGGTTTTGGAGCTGTTTACTCTCCAACGGAGGACGAAACTGCTCCAAATGGTTTACCGCTTGAACTTTTCGTTTTCTAAAAGAGGTTTGGCAACCTTTGCATCCGACAAAAGGAGATAAATGACCAGATATATAACAGTAGTATTACATTAAGGTAAAGAACAACCATGGTATAGTATTATTGCAATTTAACTATTTAAAGTTTGTTTATAATCAAATCATTTAAAGATTTTTGTCCTTCTATGATTTTTTGTATTTGATAAATGTCGTAATTAAATAAAAAATATCACGCATAATGACTTTTTCTTTTTTCTAAATTTCTTCAAATGACAAATTATTGTTACCTTTGTAATGTAATGTAGTTAATGGTTGCGCTTATAAAGTCCTTGGAAAGGATTTATGTATAAAAGAGGTAGATGTTTACTCTGTTCTTGCTTGGATTATCAGCATCACTGATATGAAATAACAAAAAAAATATACAATGGCTAAGCGGACGGACAGGCAGGGAAATAGTACAGATTCCCAATCCCCCTCTTTATAATACATTGCGTATAAGATTTATTAACTGTCTGGTCTGGGGAATCTACAGAGATTTAACGAATCAAGATGGGAAGAGTCAGTCTTTGTCTTGTCATAATGTTCTTCATCTGTAGTGCTCAAAAAATTGATGCACAAGTACAGAATATCAGAGAGAAACAAGATACCATTTCGGCGACTAAATCATTAGAGCATATCAGGCCCGAGAATATCAAGAAGGGACCATTGAATAATGCTTTGGATGTATTGAGTGGTCAGTCTGCCGGTGTGAACGTCACCACTAATGGGACTGACAGGCTCGCTATGCTGAATAGTATCCGTGTGCGTGGTACCACATCCATTATGGGTGGCAATGACCCGTTAGTAATTATTGACGGAGTGACATCTGACATCGCTACGCTATCTACCATATATCCCGCAGACATCGAGAGTTTCACTATTTTGAAGAATGCTACCGAAACGGCAATGTACGGTTCCCGTGGTGCTTCAGGTGTAATTGAGATTAAGACCAAGAAAGGAACGGGGCGAGGTTTCGAAATATCATATGATGGCAACTACGGATTCGAGTCAATGTATAAACATCTGCAAATGCTCAACGGCCCGGAGTATATAGCTACAGCAGAGGCACTTGGATTAGATTACAATAATGGTGGCTACAACACCAATTTTCACGATGTAATTACTCGTACGGGCTTGATACATCAGCATCACTTGGCTTTTAGCGGTGGTTCGGAAAACTCAAACTATCGAGCATCGTTCGGTTTTATGGATCATAATACAATTGTCAAAGTTAACGATTACCGAAATTTAGTGGTAAAACTTGATGCTACACAAAAGGCTTTCGATGGTCGCTTAGTTGGCGATTTTGGTGTATATGGCTACTCGTCAAAGATACACGACATTTTCGATACACGAATGCTGTTTTACTCGGCAGCTGCACAGAATCCTACATATCCAGCAGGAACTGATGTTAATGGCAACTGGGTGAAGAACTCGGCTGCATCACACATCAACCACCCCGGAGCACTCCTCTATGAGAAAAATGACTCCGAAGAACGGAATTTCAATACACATTTGGGGCTGAAATTTAATATCCTTGACAATTTGATATTGTCGGCTTTCGGCTCTTATTCATATTCATCTACGGGAAATGCTCAATTTTGTCCTACATGGGTGTGGGCGCAAGGCAATGTTTATCGTGGAGAGTTCAAGGGTGAAGACTACTTTACAAATGTGTCCCTCTCATATAACAATGCTTGGGGAGACTCACACCTTGATGCTGTTGTTGGCGCAGAATATCTTAAACAGGTAAGGACTGGTTTATGGGTGCAGGCAAAAGGAATAACAACAAATGATTTCTCCTATAATAACATCGGAGCAACATCATCGCGTCCTTTCGGTGGTACGAGCAGTAGCTATGAAGACCCGTCACTTGCTTCAATAATGGGTAGTGTCACATATAGTTACAAGGATAGATATTCTATTGCGGCAGCACTCCGTGGAGATGGCTCTTCAATGGTAAGCGATAACAATACTTTCGGATTCTTCCCATCAGTATCACTGGGTTGGGATGTAAAAAAAGAAGGCTTCCTCTCTGATACTGACTTTATAACAATGTTGAAACTAAGAACCGGATATGGTCGGTCAGGAAATCTTGGAGGTATAACATCCTATACAACACTTAATACCGTAAAGGAGAATGGTATCGTATCCATCAACGGTGCACCTACCGTAACAATGGGAAGTATACGCAACACGAATCCGGACCTTAAGTGGGAGACTCGTTCAACATTTAATATCGGTTTTGACTTAGGTATATGGGATAATCGGTTGATGCTTACCTCGGAATTATATTACTCAAAGACAACTGATATGCTCTATGAGTATGATGTTCCCGTTCCGACCTTTGCGTTCGATAAACTGATGGCAAATATCGGCTCGATGTCTAACCAGGGTGTCGAACTAGGAATCTCGGTAGTTCCCATTCAACGAAAGGATATGGAGATGAATATCAACTTCAATATGTCCTACCAGAAGAATAAGTTACTTTCGCTTAGTGGAGAGTATAATGGTATGCATATGACAGCTTCAGATATTACTCCGATTGGCTCGCTTTATGGTGCAGGTCAGAACGGTGGAGACAATAATGTAGTATATCAGATTGTAGGTCAGCCATTGGGGGTATTCTATCTACCTCACTGCAAAGGGCTTAAAGAAAATGAACTTGGTGGCTACAGTTACGATATTGAAGATTTGAATGATGATGGCGAGATTGATTTTAGCGATGGCGGAGACAGGTATATAGCAGGTCAGGCAACCCCCAAGGTAACTATTGGATCAAACATCAGTTTCCGTTACAAGTCCTTTGATATTGCCATGCAGATAAATGGTGCTTTCGGTCATAAGATATTCAATGGCACGGGCTTGGCTTATACCAATATGTCTATATTCCCTGACTACAATGTATTGAAGGGTGCTCCTGAAAAAAATATTATTGATCAGAATGTTTCAGACTATTGGTTGGAAAAAGGTGACTATGTAAATATTGAACATATTACCATAGGCTACAATATTCCAATGAAATCCAAGGCTGTGAAGTCATTGCGTCTTTCGGCAGGCATTAGCAACCTTGCAACAATCACAGGCTATAGCGGTCTTACTCCAATGATAAACAGTTATGTAGTAAGCAACACTTTGGGCATTGACGACAAACGCACCTATCCTTTATATCGTACCTATTCGTTAGGTCTTAGTATTCAATTCTAACCGCTTACAGTTATGAAAAGATATATAAACATATTGATGGTTGCTTTGGCAACGATGATGACCTCTTGTCTTACTGAAGACCCTAGAGATCAACTTTATGAAGAAGACATTTACAACAATGCCAACAACATATATATTAATGCAGTGGCTGTGCTCTACAATTACATTGGTGGCAGTGCAGACAGTGAGGGTTTACAGGGGACCTGTCGTGGGATTTATGACTATAACACACTTACTACAGACGAAGCCATGATACCTATTCGTGGTGGCGACTGGTACGATGGAGGTTTGTGGACGAATATGTATCAGCATAAGTGGAGTCCTAATGATTTACCACTCTACAATACTTGGAAATACCTCTACAAGGTTGTTGTGTTATCGAACAAATCTCTGCATATCATCGATAAGTATAGCCATAACCTATCTGAGGAGCAGAGAGTGGCCTACGAAGCTGAGGTGCGAGCTCTGAGAGCACTTTTCTACTACTACATTATGGATATGTATGGCAGAGTGCCCATCGTAACATCCTATGAACAACCGCAGGATGAAGTTGTGCAGAGCGAGCGTAGCGAGGTTTTCCGTTTTATCGTGAATGAGTTGCAGGAGGTTGCCGAGTTGTTGCCAAATGAGCGTAGTAATAAGATGGGTAACTACTATGGTCGTATAACAACACCTGTAGCTAATTTCCTTTTGGCTAAGTTGGCTCTTAATGCCGAGATATATTGTGATGATAATTGGACTGATGGCGTTCCACGGAACGGTAAAGAGATATTTTTCACCGTCGATGGTGAGAAACTCAACGCTTGGCAGACCTGTATCAAATATTGCAATAAACTTGCCGAGGTAGGTTATCGGTTGGAGGACGATTATAGCTATAATTTCTCTGTGCATAACGAGAACTCCAACGAAAACATATTCACCATTCCGTTGGATAAGAACCTCTATGCTGCGCAGTTCTGGTATCTCTTCCGATCACGACACTACAACCATGGCGGTGCGTTGGGTGGCTCATCGGAAAATGGTACCAGTGCCAATATCTCAACAGTCTTAGCCAACGGATACGGCACAGATGATGTAGATGCTCGCTTTGAAAAGAACTTCTATGCCGGCATCGTAGAGGTTGATGGAAAGCCTGTAATGATGGACAATGGACAGCAGTTGGAGTATTTCCCATTGGAGCTAAAGTTGAATCTTACGGGAAGCTCCTATGTCAAGACAGCTGGTGCTCGTATGGCAAAATATGAGGTTGATAGGACCTCACATTCCGACGGTAGACAACCGGATAACGACATCGTGCTATTCCGCTATGCCGATGCTCTCCTGATGAAGTCCGAGGCAAAGGTACGTAATGGTGAGGATGGCTCGTTGGAGTTGAACGAAGTCCGAGGTCGTGTTGGTATGCCATATCGAGAAGCTACGCTTGAGAACATATTGAAAGAGCGTTTGTTGGAGTTAGTATGGGAAGGCTGGCGACGACAAGATATGGTGCGTTTTGGAGTTTATCACAAATCATACGATCAGCGAGTCCAACTGGCTGATGAGAAAAATGGGTATACCACAGTTTTTCCTATTCCACAAAAAAGTATAGACTTGAACCCAAAATTGAAACAAAATGTTGGATATAAATAACTTTAGCCTATGAGTATTCAATTTGACATTGCAAAACAGATTATAGCTGAAACATGCCCTAATCGCAAACTTAAGTTGGAGAATATTCGCCTTTTTGCAGATATTATTCAGCCTAAGAAATATCAAAAAGGTGATATAATTCTAAATGAAGGTGATATCTGTAATTGCCTATTTTATATAGAAAAGGGATTTATTAGACAGCACTACCTAAAGCATGATAAGGATGTGATAGAACATTTAGCATGTGAAAAAGATGTTGTCTGGTGTATTGACAGCTATTTTAACCGAGAGCCAACACATCTTATGATGGATGCTGTAGAAAACAGTGTTTTATGGGAAATTCCGCGTGATATAATGGAAGAACTTTCTGATGCTAATGGTGATATAGCTTATCTATATCGGAGTTTTTTTGAAAATTCCTTAATGTTATCACAATTAAAGGCTGACATTTTACGTTTCGAATCAGCAAATGACAGATACGCTAGATTACAGCAACATTTTCCTGAAATAACTAGAAGAGCACCTTTGACAATGATTGCTTCATATCTTCAGATGACATTGGAAACATTAAGCAGAGTACGTGTATCAATAGCTAATGCTGAGAGCAAATAAAGCAAACTAACTATTAGGACTTAACTAACATCAAAAACAGGTCAGGATATAGCGTCCTGACCTGTTTCTTTAATAAACTTAAAAGCTATGGATTAATGAGATGTTAGTCATCGTCATCATCATCGAATTCATCCTCATCGTCGTCATCATCATATTCTATTGCTTCACTTTCTTCAATAATGTTACTAAAAGCTCCTGTTAAATCAAAATGATAGTTCTTTTTATTGTTAGAATATGGAAAATAAGAAGGAAGAGCCAACTTTGAACAAGGTAACGTTCGTAAACGGTGTGCAGATTAAAAACAAAAGTGGAAAGCACTGATGTGGGATAATTTTATCTATTATGGTAAGATTAATCAAAACAGAGGCAGTCATAAGTGTACTGATGGGGCATTTTATAAAGAAATTATTGTTTATCTTGCTGTTTGTCGGGGTACTGATTGCTCCGGCAAACGCACAAAACGAAAAGAATATGTATTCGTACAAGAAAATTGGCAACAAGTATATTGTCAGCATTAACAATCATACTGAAATTGTGAAAGCCCTGAATGCTTTCTGCAAGGAGAAAGGAATTCTGTCGGGTTCTATCAACGGGATTGGTGCTATCGGAGAGCTGACCCTCCGTTTCTTCAATCCCAAGACAAAAGCATATGATGATAAGACATTCCGGGAGCAAATGGAAATATCCAACCTTACAGGGAATATATCATCTATGAATGAGCAGGTATATCTTCATTTGCATATAACCGTCGGCAGGAGCGACTATTCCGCTTTAGCCGGACATCTACTTTCCGCAATACAGAATGGTGCAGGGGAGTTCGTGGTGGAAGATTATAGCGAGCGGATAAGTCGCACATATAATCCGGATTTAGGACTGAATATATACGATTTTGAAAGATAGTTGCCTATAAATATCGCTTGGAATACAGGATAATACATCATTCAGCTTAGATAATATATATCAAAAAAAGTTTATCAATTCTGTCACGTTAACTTTGCAACAGAAATAATTTAAAGACTATCAAATATGGATAAAGACAAGGATATGAGCCGCCGGAGATTCCTTAAAATGGCGGCATTGACAGGAGCTGCCATGTGTGTCGGGCCTACCTTGAACAAGGTAACGGCAGCAGAACGGGTATGGATGGGGAAACAACAAGTTGCAAACAACATCCCTGCAGGCATGGCGGCGGTGCGCACTCGGCGAACATTGGGACACGGAAATACGGCATTCACTGTTTCTGCAATGGGATATGGCTGTATGGGCTTGAACCATAACCACAGCCAGTACCCGAGCAGGGAAAAAGAAATCGCCCTGGTGCATGAAGCTGTTGAACGTGGGGTGACCCTTTTCGATACAGCCGAAAGCTACGGCTACCACATCAATGAAAAATTGGTCGGCGAAGCCTTGAAAGGATATACCGACCGGGTATTTGTGTCATCGAAGTTCGGACATAAGTTTGTAAACGGTGTGCAGATTAAAACCGAAGAGGACAGCACTCCGGCCAACATCCGCCGGGTTTGTGAAAACTCGTTGCGCAATCTCGGAGTTGAAACATTGGGCATGTTCTACCAGCACCGCATAGACCCGAACACACCGATTGAAGCGGTGGCTGAAACATGCAGCAAACTCATCAAGGAAGGTAAAATCCTGCATTGGGGCATGTGTGAAGTAAACGTTGATACCATCCGCCGTGCGCACAAGATATGTCCGGTTACGGCAATCCAAAGCGAATATCACTTGATGCACCGCATGGTAGAGACGAACGGAGTGTTGGAGCTGTGCGAGGATTTGGGCATCGGTTTCGTTCCATACAGTCCGCTGAACCGTGGTTTTTTGGGCGGTATGATCAATGAATATACCAAGTTTGATGTTACCAACGACAACCGGCAGACCTATCTTTTGAGCCAGATATTCTTCCATTGCGAAATCATGCCAGTCCAGATTGTTGGAATACAGCACGGTTCCGCC
>OGQL01002159.1_pt1 | contig 13137 bp, 8 predicted proteins | sample 1553211 | NCBI WGS metagenome assembly OGQL01 (sample SAMEA2579942, study PRJEB22360) | human gut metagenome
CAGCAACGATTCTCACCGCCACTGCTTATCACTTCTTAATATAAATGTTCCCACCCAGAGTCGAACTGGGGATTGAGACTTAGGAGGTCCCCGTTATATCCACTTAACTATGAGAACAACTTGGCTAAACACCAAGAGAGATTTTATCACAAAACATCAGCAAGGTCAATGATACCCTGAGATTAAAAAGAAGCTGCCACCTGGCGATTACAATCGCCTGAGTGGCAGCTTCCATAAACACATTTATCGGATTAGTTTAATTATTGCAACTTGAACTTATCAATAGCTTCCTTAAGAGCCTCTGCGATATTATCAAGTTCAACTGTAAATTCATTAAGGTCGTGCATTGTCTGCTCAACATCAACGGCTGATGCTGTAACCTCTTCAGAAGCTGCTGCGGTCTCAGTTGCTACTGCTGCAACATCTTCCATCTTGCTTACAACATTACTTCTATTAGTATCCATAGCTTCATTGAGCTGTGTAATGTTATCAAGACCTTCCTTAAGTCCGTTAACTGAATCAGAAATTGTATTAAACAGTTCCTTAGCATCCTTAATAGAAACATTCTGTTCCTCTATAATACCAACTGACTCATCCATTGTCTGCTCAACCTGCTGTGACTTAATAGTAATCTCATTAACAATCTCCTTAATCTCATCTGTTGACTGCTGTGACTGTTCAGCAAGCTTTCTTATCTCATCAGCAACTACTGCGAATCCTTTACCGCTCTCTCCTGCTCTTGCTGCCTCAATAGAAGCATTAAGTGATAACAGGTTAGTCTGCTCTGTAATTTCTGTAATGGCATCTGATATGAAATTAATCTTCTCTATACTGCTTACCATCTCAGATACAACTGCTTTAGAAATCTTAGAGTTATCAATTGAACGCTGTCCCTTAGTAATAAGTTCATCAACAATTGTAAGTCCCTTATTACTTAACTTCTGTGTTTCAACAGACATATCACTGATATCAGTTACATAAGCCTTAGTTTCCTTTAATCTGTCTGCAAGATTTTCTACTTCCTGTGTTGCTGTCTGTGTACTGTCTGCCTGACCTGATGCACCAACTGCAACACTCTGTATAGCCTCTGAAACCTGACCTACTGTCTCTGTAGTAGACTTAGATACTCCTGCAATCTTAGCAGATGCATCTACTATAACTCCACTCTTTTCCTCAACACCCTTAATAAGAACTGCCATGTTCTCAACCATGTTGTTAAAGTTATTCTCAAGGTCTCCAAACTCATTCTTCTTCTTTACATCAATTCTATCTGTTAAATCACCACCCGCAACATCCTTCATATGTCCAGAAACCTTCTTAATCTCCTTAGTCATAGAAGCTGTAACTGCAAGTGCAATACCAATTCCAATAACAAATGCTATAATACTGAATATAACAGTATTGCTAATCATCTTATTAGTTGTAGCAGATGTTTCTTTAGAACTGATAAAACCAACAAGTGTCCATCCTGTAACAGCATCCTTAGATGTTACTACATGTACCTTTTCACCATTAATGTTTTCATCAAATGAAAATGCTTTATCATAATCAGCATCTGTAAGACCTTTAACTGTACTCCAGCAATTCAGTCCTGATACTGAATCTGTTACATACTTGTTATTATCATTATTAACAAGTATATTACCATCTTCATCTGCAAGGACAACAAATCCTGTATTAAGAAGTCCGATACCCTGTACAAAATCTGTAATCTCAGAAAAATCAATATGCATACCCACAGTACCATAATTCGTTCCGTCTGAATGCTTAATTTCCTGTGAAACAGTAATTATTGTCTTATCAAAATCCTTGCTGTAATATGGCTTTGAAAAATAAGCATAAATGCTGTTTCTTGCCTTAAGACCTTTACAATCTGTGTACCATACTTCCTTAGTTCTGTCTACACCATTCTCAAGACCACCCTTACTAAGTGTCTTACCAGTCTCTGGGTTATATTCTCCCCAACCTGTAATCTCAAGATTAGTATTAGTAGCAAAGAACGCTCTTTCTGCACCATTAGTAACCTTAACTGATGCAATAAGAGAATCTCTTACTGCCTTAACATTATCACTTAATGTTCCCTGATCCTCAAGATGCTTTACTTCATTCTTTCTTGTAAGCAGGTCTACCGGCTGCGACAGAGTCTTAAGATATGTAGTAAACTGATTCTGTGCTTCATTCAAAGTCTGCTCACTTGTTACCTTCATGTTATTTTCCATTGAAGACGAAGTTGTTGTAATTGAACTTACCATAAGCATTACAATAGGAATTGTAATGGCAACAACGAAAAATAAAACAAGCTGAAAGCCTAATTTTCTGAAAAACTTCATAGCTTTCCCTCCTCGTTGATAATTAATAATATTTAGTTGACATTTCCGATTTCTTATATGCCTTGTATTATAATACCACATTTGTAATAATATGTAAATTTCTATATTAAATACAATTTATTATGAAAGCATATATTTAACAACAATATCAGTCAGTAAATCTTACATTTCCCTGAAGCCATATCTGTCCTTTGAATCTGCGGCCTATGGCTGGTTCTCCAAGCAGATGTTCCTTATTAACTGCTGTAGTTATAATAAGACTGTTACATTCAAGAACCATAATATATATCTTCTCACCAGTGTATATATTCTCCTCTTCACGCAGTTCAAGAATCTCTCCTATGACGGAATACTGGTCACATTCTACACCGCATGGCATAAATGTTGAGTCTACTATAGTAAATATATCTTCCTTCATGACACGGTTAGAAAGTTCATTGTATGTATCAATATCTTCAATTGTAAGGCTCTCAATTGCATCCTCATCTCCATTCTTTGCAGCCTGAATAAGATTCTTTCTTGCAATTTCATCCTGTCTGCTTTTCTTAGAATTTCTTTCCTTTCTCACCGGAAGCATAATAATTCCACCTAGCGACAGTCCTGTAAGTGCCACCTTTTTGTTTCTGATTGGTACTTTACCAATTTCGTTCTTTCTGTCAGGATTAAAATCATCCGCATTAAAATCCTTACCACTGTACAGATAATCAAGATAATCCATTACATTCTGAAGATAAAATATAAGCGTTACTCCTGTCTTTAATTCATCACATATAACTGCATAGGATTCCTTGTCAAGATGTCTCTCAATAGTCATCTCCTCATTGTCACTTAAAGCCTTCCCCACAACAAACGGAAAATAATACTCATATTTAAAAACATTCTTTTCATATCTTCCATACACATACAATCCGGTTGAGTTGCTAAGGCGCAAGATAATAACGCCACGATCTAATTTCTCGTGGCGTATCACAAATCCTTCTTTTATGCTTTCTCTAATTCCTGTTTTTATAAATTTTGCCTCAGCCTCTGATGTCATATTATCAAATCCAAGGGTTCTTATATATAAATTCATAGCTGCTCCAATGCTCTATTCTGTATCTACTATAAACATAGTAAGCTGCTTTAATAAGTTATACTCTACATTTTCAGTATAAGGTGTTCCATCTGCATGCTCTGTCATTCTTATAACAGGTCTGTCAGCAGCTTCCTTATTCTGTCTTATAACTACAGCTTTTTCGCCATCACTTGTGTAAACTGTACAGCCGACAGGGTATGCAGCAACTGAGTCTAAGAATTTTGAAGCAATTGTAGGGTCATATTTTACTCCCGAATGCACTTTGATGTATTCAATAGCTTCATATATCTTCATCTTCTCACTGCCTATGCCACTTATCATACTGTCAAAATCATCACAGATAGAAACAAGCTTAACTTCTGATTTAAGCCTGTCACCCTTATGCTGGAAAGGATATCCTGAGCCATCAATTCTTTCATGGTGAAAGAGAATAATCTCCTTTGCCACGTCAGGAAGCCATTCCTCGTCCTGCAGTGAGCTGTATCCAAATATAGTATGCTTCTTATATTCAACAGCATCTTTATTAGTCATCTTATTCTCACTAACATTAACATAAGGAACATTAATATATCTGAGTCCTATATCATGAAGTATTGCTCCCATCGCAATATTATGTATCTGTTTATTACTCATTTTAAGCCTTAATGCCATAATTGTTGACAAAGTACATACATTAATACAGTGTGTATACATGTCAGTACTTACATTCCTGATTTCAGTAATATTATTCACAACCTCCGGCTCTGCAATAACTGTATCAAGTATTCTCTGTGCCTCATTAACAATTATCTTAAGTTCTTCATTATGTTTATAAATGTGTTTTTCTAATATTTTTTTTACTATCTGCCTTGAATTATTGGCAGTTTCTTCAAGTCTGTATGGATATTCTTCCTCTTCCCGTGCCGTATCACTATCAGAAGTATTCTCCCTGACAATTCCCTCTTTTTCGTCTTTTATGTATACAGTTCTTACTCCAAGATTAATTGCTCTTTCAATAAGTTCATCTGTCAGAGCAACATCCGAATTAATAAGAACAGTCCCCGAATGCGACAATATAGGAAAAGCTAATATATCGTTTTCTTTAAGATTATCAACACTAACCTGTTTCATAAGCCGCTCCATCCTTAACAAAAGATTTATTAGTCCCCCAGTTACTAGGTAAAAGATAGCATATTTTAATTAATATTACAATGAATATTGACTTATAATTATATTAGTGTTATATTGACATTGTTAAATTATTATCAATCAATATTGCACGAATCAAGTTATGGAGGAAATGTTATGTCAAAGAATTTAACTGAGAATTACCCAATTGTTGACACAGTCGAAGCTCTTGAAGAAAGGCTTGCCGGTGTACGGGAGGCTCAACGCATCTTCGCAGCTTATACTCAGGAACAGGTAGATAAGATATTTACTGCTGCTGCACTTGCTGCCAATAAAGCAAGAATTCCTCTTGCCAAGCTTGCAGTTGAAGAAACTGGTATGGGAATTGTAGAAGATAAGGTTATCAAGAATCATTATGCCTCTGAATACATTTATAATGCTTACAGAGATACTAAGACTTGTGGTGTTATTGAAGAGGATAAGGCATATGGAATTAAAAAGGTTGCTGAACCTATTGGAGTTGTTGCAGCCGTAATCCCAACAACTAATCCAACTTCAACAGCTATTTTCAAAACTCTTATTTCACTTAAGACTAGAAATGGTATTATCATAAGCCCACATCCACGAGCTAAGAAATCGACAATTGCAGCAGCTAAGGTTGTTCTTGAAGCTGCTGTTGCAGCAGGTGCCCCTGAGGGAATCATTGGCTGGATAGATGTTCCTTCCCTTGAGCTTACAGATACACTTATGAAGGAAGCAGATATTATCTTAGCTACCGGCGGACCTGGAATGGTTAAAGCTGCTTACTCTTCTGGAAAGCCTGCACTTGGTGTAGGTGCTGGTAATACTCCTGCTATCATTGATGAATCAGCAGATGTAATACTTGCTGTTAACTCAATTATTCATTCTAAGACATTTGACAATGGTATGATATGTGCTTCTGAACAGTCTGTAATTGTTGACAAGAAGGTTTACAAGGCTGTTAAAGAAGAATTTGCATACAGAGGCTGCTACTTCCTTAATAAGAGCGAGACAGAAAAGGTAAGAAAGACTATTATTATCAACGGTGCCCTTAATGCGAAGATTGTTGGTCAAAAAGCCCATACTATTGCTGCTTTAGCAGGCGTTACTGTTCCTGAAGAAACTAAAATTCTTATCGGTGAAGTAACATCTGTAGACCTCTCAGAAGAATTTGCTCATGAAAAGTTATCACCTGTCCTTGCAATGTACAAGGCAGAAGATTTTGAAGATGCTCTTTCAAAAGCTGAACACCTGATTGCAGATGGTGGATTTGGTCATACATCATCTCTTTATATTAATGTTGAAACACAGGCAGACAAGATTGCTGAATTCTCTGAAAGAATGAAGACATGCCGCTGCCTTATCAATACACCTTCATCTCACGGTGGAATCGGTGACCTCTACAACTTTAAGATGGCTCCTTCTCTTACACTTGGATGCGGCTCTTGGGGCGGAAACTCAGTATCTGAGAACGTTGGAGTAAAACATCTGCTTAATGTAAAGACTGTCGCTGAGAGGAGAGAGAATATGCTTTGGTTTAGAGCACCTGAGAAGGTTTACTTTAAGAAGGGCTGCTTACCTGTTGCCCTTGATGAACTTGGAACTGTAATGGGTAAGAAGAAAGCATTTATCGTTACTGACCAGTTCCTTTATAAGAATGGTTATACCAAATGTGTCACAGATAAGTTAGATTCTTTAGGAATCATGCATACTACTTTCTATAATGTAGCACCAGATCCAACACTTGCATGTGCTAAAGAAGGTACAGCTGCTATGAGACTTTTCGAACCTGATGTAATCATCGCAATTGGTGGTGGTTCTGCAATGGATGCTGCCAAGATTATGTGGGTTATGTACGAACATCCTGAGGCAGACTTCCTTGATATGGCTATGCGTTTCATGGATATCAGAAAGAGAATATACACATTCCCTAAGATGGGTGAGAAAGCTTACTTTGTCGCTATCTCAACATCTTCTGGAACAGGTTCAGAGGTAACTCCTTTTGCAGTTATTACCGATGAAACAACCGGTCAGAAATATCCACTTGCTGACTATGAATTACTTCCTAAGATGGCTATTATCGATGCTGACATGCATATGAATCAGCCTAAGGGACTTACAGCAGCTTCTGGTATTGATGCACTTACACATGCACTTGAAGCATACGCTTCCATTATGGCAACAGAATATACAGATGGTCTTGCATTACAGGCTATGAAGAATATATTTGAATATCTTCCAGCAGCTTATGAATTAGGTGCACATGATGCAGTTGCAAGAGAAAAGATGGCAACAGCTTCTACTATGGCTGGTATGGCTTTTGCTAATGCTTTCCTTGGAGTGTGCCACTCACTTGCACATAAACTGGGTGCATATCACCACCTTCCACACGGAATTGCTAATGCCCTTCTTATCACTGATGTAATGAGATTCAATGCTGCAGAGGTTCCAACCAAGATGGGAACATTCTCACAGTATAAGTATCCACATTGCAAAGCACGTTATGTTGAGTGTGCTGACTTCCTTGGAATTCAGGGTAAAGATGATGATGAGAAATTTGAAAACCTCATCAAGGCTATTGAAGAATTAAAGGCAAAGGTAGGAATTAAGAAAACTATTGCAGATTATGGTGTTAAAGAGGAAGACTTCCTTGCAACTCTTGATGAGATGACAGAAGCTGCATTTGATGACCAGTGTACTGGTGCTAACCCAAGATATCCTCTTATGAGTGAAATGAAAGCCATGTACTTAAAGGCTTACTATGGTAAATAATCATCATTATTATTTTAAGAAAGGAAGACATGTCATATGAAAAAATATTTAGCAAAATCTAAGTTAAAATCAGTATATGTAGAGAATGGCAAAGCTACTAAGGTCTTTGCCAAGACCTACAACAAATCAGATGTTTTATATGAAGCTCTTAATACTTCTAGAGTTGAAGACGCAGGCGTTAATATTCCAAAGCTTTTAGAGGTTGCTGTTACTGACGGTAAATGGTCTATCACAAGTGAATATGTTGAAGGTCCTACTCTTACACAATTAATTGAAAAATACCCTGACAAGGCTGATGATTATATTAAGAAAATGGTTGAATACCAGATATCTTTCCAGAAGAAGTCTAACCCACTTCTTCTGGTATTAAAGGATAAAATGAACCGCCAGATTAACTCTATTGAAGAACTTGATAACAGCGTTAAGTATGAACTTCTTACAAGGCTTAATTCCATGAAGAATCATACTAAGCTTTGTCACGGAGATTATTGTCCTGATAATATTATTGTTACTGCTGATGCCAAGGGAAATATCAAAGAAATCACAGCAGTTGACTGGGTACATGCTACACAGGGTAATGCATCTGCCGATATTGCGAATACATTTTTACTTCTCAAATTACAGTTTGGTGACAAAAGTGATATTCCTGAAAAGTACATAAGTGCTTTCTGTGAATTAACTAACACAAAACGTTCATATGTTAATGAATGGCTTCCATTAGTTGCAGCAGCAAGACTTACTAAGAATAAAGGAGAAGAAAAAGAACTTCTTAATCAGTGGATAAATGTTGTAGATTTCCAGTAAAAGTTTTCCACATACCAATATAAACAAGGTTTTCCACATTAAAATACTGGTTTTTAACAGCATTTTAATGGATTTCCCACAGTATCAACACACTTATCCACAAAATTTGTGGATAACATAAAACAAATGTGGATAAAACATATTCATTTGATATGTTTTATCCACATTTTTAATAATATCTATTTAGTATTCATATTACTTAACTGGTACTAATTCTGTCTTACCACCCATGTACATACGAAGAGCTTCTGGAATAAGAACTCTTCCATCTGCCTGAAGGTTATTCTCAAGGAAAGCAATAAGCATTCTTGGAGGTGCAACACATGTGTTGTTAAGCGTATGTGCAAAGTACTTGTTCTTGTCCTTACCCTGAACTCTTATCTTAAGTCTTCTTGCCTGAGCATCTCCTAAATTAGAACATGAACCAACCTCGAAGTACTTCTTCTGTCTTGGTGACCATGCTTCAACATCAATAGACTTAACCTTAAGGTCAGCTAAATCTCCTGAACAGCACTCAAGTGTTCTTACTGGAATATCCATTGTTCTGAAGAAATCTACTGTATTCTGCCATAATTTATCAAACCACATCTTGCTATCTTCTGGTTTGCATACAACAATCATTTCCTGCTTCTCGAACTGGTGGATTCTATATACACCTCTTTCCTCGATACCATGTGCACCCTTCTCCTTTCTGAAACATGGAGAATAGCTTGTAAGTGTCTTTGGAAGCTCTTCCTCAGGTGTAATTGTGTCAATAAACTTACCAATCATTGAATGTTCGCTTGTTCCAATAAGGTAAAGATCTTCACCTTCTATCTTATACATCATGGCATCCATTTCATCAAAGCTCATAACACCGGTAACTACATTACTTCTTATCATATAAGGAGGAATACAGTATGTGAACCCTCTGTCAATCATGAAATCTCTTGCATATGAGATAATTGCTGAATGAAGTCTTGCAATATCTCCCATAAGGTAATAAAAACCATTACCAGCAACCTTACCAGCTGCATCCATATCGATTCCGTTGAATCTTTCCATAATATCTGTATGATATGGTACTTCAAAATCAGGAACTACAGGCTCACCAAACTTCTCAATTTCAACATTCTCGCTGTCATCTTTTCCGATTGGTACACTAGGATCTATGATGTTAGGAATAGTCATCATAATCTTATTAACCTTTTCATTAAGTTCCTTTTCAGAAGCCTCTAATTCAGCAAGTTTTGCTGCATCTGCACTTACCTGTGCCTTAACTGCCTCTGCCTCTTCCTTCTTTCCCTGTGCCATCAAAGCACCGATCTGCTTGGAAATTTTATTTTTATTTGCACGAAGCTCATCTGCCTCAGACTGTGCTGCACGAGCCTTTGCATCCAGCTCGATTACTTCATCAACGAGTGGAAGCTTGTGATCCTGAAATTTCTTCTTAATGTTTTCCTTTACGACTTCCGGATTCTCTCTTAAAAACTTTAAATCAATCATTTTTCCTCCTATGCATAAAGCAGATATGTCTGCTTTACATCACCCTTTTTTCTGAGAATAAAACCTCTCATCTAATTTTGCAATTATACAATCAATCATGCCCAAAAGCAAGAATTAATGCATTGGCTGTAAAGGATATTTGTCGGTCAATGTCTTAATGATTGCCTGTGCTTTCTCTACTGCCGGCTCTCCCTCTTTGATCAGCATTGCAATTGCTTCTGCTACCTGGTCGAAGTCGTCTTCTTTTAAGCCTCTGGATGTAGCGGCAGGTGTTCCAAGACGGATACCACTTGTTACGAATGGCTTCTGTGGATCGTTTGGAATTGTATTCTTGTTTGCTGTAATATGTGCGCTGTCAAGAAGCTTCTCTACCACTTTACCGGTGATGTTATATGGTGTCAGGTCAACCAGCATCAGATGATTGTCTGTTCCATCGGAAACGATCTTGATATCGCGCTTCTGTAATCCCTTGCAAAGTGCCTGTGCATTCTTTACGATCTGTTCCTGATATGCCTTGAACTCCGGCTTTAATGCCTCCTCAAAACATACAGCCTTGGCTGCGATCACATGCATCAGCGGACCACCCTGTGTTCCCGGGAAAATTGCCTTGTTGAAATTATATTTTTTGTTTACTTCCTCGCTGCAGAGAATCATTCCTCCACGCGGTCCGCGGAGTGTCTTGTGTGTTGTTGTCGTAACAACATCTGCATATGGGATTGGGCTTGGATGTAATCCGGCCGCAACCAGTCCGGCAATATGTGCCATATCTACCATAAGTACTGCGTCTACTTCGTCAGCGATTTCACGGAATTTCTTGAAATCGATTGTACGGGCATAAGCGGATGCTCCGGCAATGATCATCTTTGGCTTGCAATCTAAAGCGATCTCTCTTACCTTATCATAATCGATAAATCCCTCATCATTTACACCGTAAGGTACTACATGGAAATAAGTTCCGGAGAAATTGACTGGTGAACCGTGTGTCAGATGTCCGCCGTGATCAAGGTTCATACCCATAATGGTATCACCCGGCTTTAAAATTGCGAACTGCACTGCCATATTTGCCTGTGCACCGGAATGTGGCTGTACGTTAACATATTCACATCCAAACAGCTTCTTTGCACGTTCCCTTGCAAGCTCCTCTACCACATCTACGCACTCGCATCCACCGTAGTAACGTTTTCCAGGATATCCTTCTGCGTATTTGTTTGTAAGAATGCTTCCCACCGCTGACATAACAGCAGGGCTTACCCAGTTCTCAGATGCGATCAGCTCGATATGACTGTTCTGTCTGTCAAATTCCGCGGTAATCGCTGCTGCGATTTCAGGATCTACTGCCTGAATATCATCTAATGTATACATATTGTTTCTCCTTTACTCTTTATTCATTCACACTATGCGTCTGTTACCAACGATTATAACTGATTTTGTATGGTAATGCAATACAGAGGATTTCGTATAGAAAAATCATTTTACCGGAACTGTAAAATGCATAAAACAACAATCTGTATTACCAGAATTGCCGGCATACCAAAGACAAAATACCAGTGTTTCGTCTTATGCCGGAACAGATACATACCTGCCCAGGTTCCAATGCTTCCACCGAGGATACTTACCAGAAAAAGCGTTTTTTCTGGGATTCTCCACAGTTTATGCTGTGCCTTATACTTATCAATTCCCATGACTGCAACTCCCAGAATATTCATGATCACCACATAAAGAATCGCATATTCCATATTATCAAATAATAAGCTCATATCTTTCCTTTCTCCTGAAAATAAAATGTGCGCTTCCATAACAAATAAGGGGCTGTGATTCTTTCTCACAGCCCCTGTCTTTTATCTTCTATTTATTTTTCTTTGCATTCTTTTTTGCAAGCTTATTCTTTCCGAAATGTAATTTCATTACATACCATAAAGAGGTTGCAATAAAGATAGAAGAATAAGTACCACTGACAAGACCAACCATAAGTGGTAATGCAAACTCACGGATGGAAGATACACCAAGAATAAACAGCAGCAATACCATTACAATAGTTGTAACGGATGTATTGATTGTTCTTGAAAGTGTCTGTGTCAAAGAGCGATTTGCAACTTCTGCAAGTGACTCTGGCGTCTGCTCACGAAGTCCATGCATGTTCTCACGGATACGGTCAAATACAACGATGGTATCGTTGATGGAGTAACCGACGATGGTAAGCATACAAGCGATAAATGTATTACCTACAGAAATACGGATCAATGCATATGCTGTCAATACAACAAGCACATCATGGAGCAATGCGATGATTGCACTACTTGCAAAACGGATATCCTTGAAACGGAACCAGATATAGAACAACATGAAGATACATGCAACGATTACGGCCATAACCGCATTCTTACGCATTTCTCCACTGATTGTTGATCCAATGCTCTGCGTCTCGATGGTAGACTTATCAACACCAAACTTATCAACGAGCATCTTATTTACAGATTCACGCTCATCCAATGTCAATGTCTTTGTCTTAATTGTTACAACATTGCTTCCGGATACTGTACTTGCCTGAATTGCATTGTCATTGATTACAGATGCAACTTCCGGAACGATATCTGCCTCTACCTGCTCTACGGTGTAATCTTTTCCAAAATTTGCGGAAATAGATGTACCACCTACGAACTCAAGGCTGTAATTCAAAGCTTTGTTACCGGATGCAGAATAGCCAATCATTCCAACAAAACCTGCAACAATAACAACAATTGAAATTGCAAAGAATACAACACGATGCTTCATGAAGTCGATTGTTCTTCTGACTTTTGCACGACCATATAACTTCTCGTTTCTGCAGCCTACTGCATAGAGTGCAAGATTTAAGAAACGTGATACAACAAGTGCTGTGAACATAGATACCACAAGGGAAATCATCAATGTATAAGCAAATCCCTTAACGGTACCGGATCCAAGCCACATCAGTACCAAAGCTGCGATAAATGTTGTTACGTTACCATCAATGATTGCAGATAACGCTTTCTTGTAACCTTCTTTGATGGAAGTCAATACAGATTTTCCATTTGCAATCTCCTCACGGATACGTGAGATAATGATTACGTTGGCATCGACCGCCATACCAATACCGAGGATAACACCCGCGATACCAGGCAGTGTCAGTGTAATTTCAAACAGATAAATAAATGCAACAACGAGTGTTGTATAAATAGCAAGGCCGACAGATGCAACTGCACCGGACAGACCATAGCAGATGATCATGTAAAGCATGACAAGGATCAGACCGATAATGGCCGCCTTCACACTGGAAGAAAGAGCTTTTCCACCAAGCTGTGCACCTACAACATTTGACTCCATCTCTTCAAGTTTTAAGTTGATGGCACCAACACGGATAAATGTAGCAAGCTGCTGCGCTTCTTCATAATCAGACTGTCCTTCGATGACACAGTTTCCATCGGTAATTGCTCCACTTTTAACAGTTGGGACACTGATGAAATGATCATCATAGTAAATACCGATGGTCTCACCGTTTTTGTATGCGTTCTCGGTTGCTGTAGC
>OGQL01002165.1_pt1 | contig 13104 bp, 27 predicted proteins | sample 1553211 | NCBI WGS metagenome assembly OGQL01 (sample SAMEA2579942, study PRJEB22360) | human gut metagenome
TTATATGCTGTCAAAGATTATTTATAGTATAAAATCAAAAAAGCTACTCACTTGATTGAGTAGCTTTTCAGAAGAAGAATTAATATGAATATCAAATTGAGTTACCTGAGCGATGGATAACTCAAACTACCCCTGTGAGATTTGAACTCACGCATACAGGAATCAAACTCCTGTGCCTTTACCACTTGGCTAAGGGGCATTATTGCATAGTCAACTAAAGGTTAGGGCGCACCTCCCTTTACCAAACTTGCCAGACTATGCTTGATTATGTTGCCATAATCTTATTTACAAGTTTATTTACTCCATAGGCATATATTACATAGCGGATAATTACATAATACACGCAGAGAACCTAATTCGATTTCCAAAGTTCTAAAAAAGCATTCCACTTTCGTTCAAACTCTGCAGCACCTTTCATTTTATTTGTTTTAGGTATTGGCTTATCATTTACCAAGTACCATAGATTTCTGAGAAATAATACAATTTGTATCTCGCTAGCTGATGTGAATAATTCAACGTGCTTATAACGCTGTTTATCCTCGTCCCAGACTGATTGGGTAATCTTATACATTGTTACTGGTCTATTTTGCTCGTTAGAATAGAATTGCGACCTATTACTTAATATTCGATAACCTTTTTGGTTCAACGCAAATTGTAATTTTCTAATCATTGTAGAATTACTTGCAGGCATATTAACACCTCCTAATCATTATATCACGATTGCTTATCTATTTCAAATAGTTTTTTAGCTTGAGTTTCAGTCTGCCACTTTTCCCAACAAACTTTACCAAAACCTAATTTTCTAGAATTTTCACTTTTCAGTTTACGTCCACAACGCAAACACACCTTATACTCATTATCATTTATATTAATATCCATTTAACCACCTTTCATATCTTCATCAGCTCTGCACTTTTATTTCATATGTTATGATTTATACATATTAATAATAAAAACGCAGAGCCGGTCAAGATACAACGTCACTTATGCAATAATACTTAGCACATAACGTGTTGCATATACATCATCATACAACCCTGTCTTAATTCCGTCAACTACCCTAGCAATTAATTTAACTGCATATACAAGGTCAGAAGTATCAAAATTTCCGACATACTTTTTATTGAAGTATATCTGTCTGTTATCTAATCCGGTAACTACACTAATATGGCTACTTTGACAGCATTGTATCAGTAATATAGATTTTAAACTATTGTATAAAGTTCCCAGCATTGTTACTGATTGAGTACCATTATCTCTAAGTATTCGCTCTAACTTAAATGCCTCTTTACAGTTGCGTGTGCATACTGCATCTGTCCATTTGAATACATCACTTTCTTCTGGCTGATATATTACACCGGATTTTAATAATACATCAAAACAATGGTCTACAGAATCTTTATAATCATCTCGGTCATATGTAGTTTCTTGATAATGCAATATCTTATCAATTTCTAGCATACATAAATCATATGAACCATTACACAACTCTATCAGATGCTCACAATTTTTATCTGATAAACTTGGACAAGCTTTTTTAACATATGATTTCAATACATTAGGGGCTAACTTCTCAAATGTAATAGTCTGGTCTTTGAAAAACTTGCCAAACTTTAATCTACTGTCTACTTTATCATATAACAGCACTATAACATTTTTTCCAATGTCTTTACTCAATGATTGATATGCTTTTTCTTCTTTAGCTATATCTTTATCATTTCTAATAACATAGAATCCGGTAGTATTACCAAACATTGACCTAGCCGTGCATTGTGCATATATACTTGCCACACTTTCTGCCCTGGTTACTGGCATATTAAGTGTTTTTGACATTTGATTAAGGTAGATATTCATAATGCCAATTTCTTCTCCAACAAATACATATAAATTAGTTAGACAGTTTTTCATAATTTGTGTCTTAAGGTCAATTATTGTCATTACTATCCTCCCATAACATATCATCTAAGACTTTGTTAGTAATATATAACACCGCCTCCATTGAATATATAACCCTGCCAAATTTAGCCCTATAACAGAATTCATATTCTATAGCTTGTTTAATACGTTTAATGTCCTCGTCACTTAACAATTTAAAACCTCCCTTATTTCAAATACCCACTTATCATATAACTGCTGTTTATTAACTCCTAGCTTAGTTACTTTATCAATATATGGTGTAGTTACTATAACAGCATCTGCCCACTTGTTATCATACTGTCCATTATAAATACGCTGTTCACACAAAGCTACAAAAGCTGAAAAGAATAACTTCAAATCAAACTTAGTCCTGTCAACCTCAGCATCTTTAAACTGTAATGCATTGGCAGACTTAAACGCATTTGCAGGTTCTACACTTCCTATATTATCAATAACCAGATTAACGTAGTCAATAAATGCTGTCTTATCATATACTGACAATACATCTACATCATATGGAGTAGATACAATGCTCATAAGTAAATCAGTCCAATTATCATCAGGATATTTGTCCAAAGCATAATTATACAGAGTTGTTATTGGGTATGGCTCAATTCGCATAACCTGTGCCCTACTTTTTAAGGTATTCAGAAGATTAGTATCGTTTTCAAGCGTCATTACAAAATAAGCATTCTTTGGAGGTTCTTCAGTTATCTTCAATAAAGCATTTTTAGCTTCTGCTCGCATATTATCTGCATTCTGAATATGATATACAACAGTAGCATTTATTGTATATGCAGTATTAATAATATCTCTAATGGCATCAACCTTTATATCAGATACTGAATAAACTGCTTTCATATGTTCAGCAATATACTTTGTTAACGTGGTTTTTCCCGAACCTCTAGGGCCCACAATTACAACAAAATGCGGGAATATGTCTTTTTCAAGCCAATCTAAAATCGTTGACTTATTATGCTCTTGCCCTCTAACTGTCATATTAAACCTCCTGCATATATAACATAAATCTGGCTATAATTATTGACTTAGGGTTCTGCACCCATTTAATTTCATTCATCAAATCAACAAGTATCTGTAATAATTCACCTATTGTACCCCAAGCTGTAATGCTCAATGATTGAATAGTATCTTCATAATTAATTGGCAACTTAATTAAATCCATACTCGCTGTCTTATGGTAAGTATTCAAGTCTAAAATAAACTCAAAGTAATCTTTAATGAACTGCTTTAAATCCATTCCAGATGCATATACACCAGTTATTAAATTAAGCATACAAGATACTTCTTTATTCGCTAAAAACTTTGTTAACTCAAACATAGTATCATAATCAGCTACACCTAATGCATTGATTACATTCTGGACTGTTAAATCATTGCTGTATGATAAACATTTGTCTAACAATGTGATAGCATCTCGCATACCACCATCTGCAATCTTTGCTATTAAATCTACTGCTTGAATATCCCAATCAATTACATTTAAACCTTCCTGCTTTGCCCATTCAATATCATTGACAGCATCCTGTGAACCTTCTGCACATATATCTTTGTTTTCCTGTTCAAGTATATACAGTAATCTGTCAATTACTCCCTGCATTGAAATTCTCTGAAAGTTATACCTCTGTACCCTTGAAAGTATTGTTGCCGGTATCTTTTCCGGATTTGTTGTACAAAGTATGAATATTGATTTTGCAGGTGGTTCTTCAAGTGTCTTAAGAAATGCGTTCCAAGCCGCATTACTTAGCATATGACACTCATCTATAATGAATACTTTATACTCGCTGTCTAATGACTTAGTCTGTGCCTCTTCAGTTATGCGTCTTATATCATCTACACTGTTATTTGACGCAGCGTCCAATTCTATTGGCTCACCAAATGATTTATTTATCATATCTGCAAATATACGAGCTGACGTTGTTTTACCTGTTCCTGCTGCACCTACAAATAAATATCCGTGTTTAATTGTATTAGTTGCAATCTGATTTTCAAGTATTTTAACAACAGCTTTCTGTTCAGTTAAATCTGAAAACTTGTGGGGTCGATATTTTAATGCTAATGCTTCAGCCATTACTTATCCTCCTTATATAATTCATCTATTCCGTGCGTTAATCCGAATTCAATAGAATGGAATAATGCTTCAATAGGTATACCTTGTAAAACTAATGTATATACTAGGGTACCAAGCGCAGCACTTAATTCTACGTTGGAACCAACACCTTCAGCTACTCCATCAATATAACTTAACTTAACCATATTTATATATCTTCTTTCCAAACTACATCATCCATAAAAATATAGCCTTTATATGCTATATTTATAAATTTACATATGTCACAATCTACGATACCATATACAATATCCGCATAATCACATAAATTCTTTAATCCTGATACTACAATAATCTTTGAATTAGAATTCGCTAATTTAGCATTAACAGGACCTTTAAACTCACTAAACTCCTGAAAATTTTCATAAGCTGCGGCTAAATTTTCAAGCCAGGAATATACTTCGGCTTTACGTTTTTCCAATTGTGCAATTTCATCATTATAGGTAATATTATCACACATATTAATTCCTCCTATTCATAAATTTTTATACTTATCATTACATAAATATTATAATATAATCTTTATGAATTGTCAAAGGTTATTTTTTATAACTGAATAACTTGCATAAGTGCAATAACTACCATAGCGATTTCTACCGCCAACCATTTCAGTTTTAATCTTTATACCAGCTTTACGCATATCGAATATTCTAGCTGATAACCTCGTACATCCAAACTTTTCAAATGCTTCCATACTTGTCAAAGAATTGCCGGCTAACAAATAGTCTTTAATACTGCTCGTCTGTGTTTGTTTCATACTGTTCCTCCAATTTTAAAAACCTAAGAAACTCTTGTTCTGAAATAATATAATAATTCTGAGCATTGTGAATATCACCAAAATTAAAAGCTAAAGCAGAATGTTCTTTTCGCATTGCAAATGCTTCTTCTTCATTCTTTTCTAACCATTCTCTCTTAATACTCATTGATTGACTAGGTGATGTTTTAGTTTTGCACTCAATAAGCCAATTATCATTAGAACAATCACCTTTGCTAAACATTGTTGCACCGCTATTGGCGACTTGCTTACCGCCAATAACTCTTGCAACGTGTTTTTCCTGTCTACTTGAAAAATATCTAGTTGCTGTCTTATTTTTCATACTACTTATCCTCTTTAACAAAAATCCGGTTCACAATTACAATTAACAGCATTCTGCTTTATTAAATTACTGGCTATAATATCATCAAACCACCTGCCTTTAGTTGCAAGTTTAAACGTGATGTTTTTCATCTCTGGTAAAAATACAATAATTATATCAGACTGATATGCGTTATCACCAGTATATCCGAAAAACTTATTCAATGTACTTCCATACACATAATACAGAATAACTTCGTCATTTGGATATCCAAATGCTTTGAGTACTTCCTCAAACTTAGGAAAATTTTCCTTTACATCAGGTGCGTGTATGTCTAAACCTACATAAGTTAAAACACCTTCGGTCATAAAATTATCAAAGTACTCCCTTACTCTACCGTCTGGAACTTTTACAGTTGTTATCATATTACCTCCTTAATATATATTTCATACTTATTATTACATTATTTATTATAGTACAATCTTTAGTAATTGTCAAAGATTTTTTAAAATAATGCACCACCAGTTTTTACAGGCATTTTCACTACTTCTTCTTTATCTTGCTGTACATCATTTATTGGTATTTTGATACACTGGGAGCATACAAAAATAGCCTTTCTTATAACCCAATCATCATCCAATGGTAACTTTTTATTATAATTTACCCAATCTTTAAAAATATCTGCATATTGTACAGTATTTGCAATATCTGGATATTTACTCTGCAAATCTTTAAGTTCTTCAGACATTCTATCATACACTTCATCTTTACATACTCTAACATTTTCTATATGGAAAATATAATTGTGAATTAACAAAAACTGTCTACACTTTAATATCTTATCACTTATTTCTGTATCGGTCATATTAAACTTCTCCTTTCATAATTAATTGTAAAAATTAATAGGAGTATTTGTTTCCCAAAAGGCATTATTTGCACCCATATAATCATCCATAATTGCCATTGACAAATAAAGCTCTTCGCTTTTGTCATACTCCTTCGCAATAGCTTTTATCTCTTTTAGCTTTTCTAATATCTGCTCTTCACATTTTTCTCTTGCCATTGCCATATTATTTTACCTCCTTTCTGTTTTAAGACTTTTGTGATATTCACTCGATAAAATGGATTTACAAGCTAAAATACCTTCATCATAATTTTGTGATGATTTACTTCCATCTTTCTTAAGCTTTTTACTAAATGAATCCTGTAATATTTGATATTCCCATTCGGTCAACATATACCACCCTCCTTTACTATATCAAGTACTTTCCTAGTAAGTACATATTTATCCCAATTAATACTATCAACATCTATTGAACTCATTCAATCACTTCCATTTCTGTTATAGCTGATTTAATCACCCAACCACTCCAGGTTATATTACTTAATACTTCTTGTTTATAAGTATCAACTGCTTCCTTTAATTCACCATCTGAATTAAATGGGTTTACATAATTATGTCTGCCACACTCAGGTCCCATTCCAAAATACTTACTAACAGGATTAGTAATTACTTTTCCGCAATTCATACATCTGTCTACAGTTGTAAATGATGTATCTGCTCTCAAGTGCATATAATACATACCAGGAGTTTCTTTTTCGATTGTTCCTATCATAGTCATAAGTGGCATTGGTACATCATCATTCCACCTTGCCATAAAATCAAAACTTGGTGTAGATTTTTTTGTCATATACTTACGAACTGTAACACGAAACTCTTTATCAGAGGCTTGTGTATCTTCGTCAGCTCTGAGTGTTTCTTTTGGTATTAAAGTAACACTTATATTATTAGTAAACTCAAGCTCTCTTGGTATCTCTGAACTGCTGTTATAAATAGTACCATTAATATCAACAGTACCTTCCCAGTTCATAATTTTAAGTAAGTCTACAATTAACATATTATCTCTCCTCAATCATAGTTGTTATTTTGCCATCTTCGCATACTACTGCTAAACCGGCTACCTCACATAATACTGCAAGTTCAAAAATGGAAATTTCCTTTGCGTTTGTTTCTACATTACTCATAATTAATTCTCCTTTTCAATATTTATATGTGTTATTTGATTACATTAATATTGTAATATAATCTTTATGAATTGTCAAAGATTTTTAACAACAAAAAGTGGGATATATTTCAATCCCACTTTTCACTATAATCCCATTGCTGAATTTACTTGCTCTCTAAGTTCTTCAAGCATAATTTCATCATTTCTGATATATTCAGCTAAATTAGCTTGACCTTGTATTTTAATCTCTTTACCCGTTTCATCACAAACAACTTCTCCTGTAGCGATATCTACAAAGTTAAACCAGCCACCAGACTTATGAATAATGCCATACTTCATAGCTACTTCAATTAAATCTGATACTTCATCTACACCATAATCATACATTAAGGTATAAAATCCGGTTCGTCTATCTGGTTTATCAACTTTATTCTTAACGATTGAAACCATAACACGATTACCTTTAGGCTCGTCACAACTGCGATTAAGTTTATTTCCGGCTTCATCTAAGAAATCGCCGTGTGCAAACATTATTCTATATGAACAATTATGCTTCCAAGCTTTACCGCCTGTTGTAGTTTTACCACCATACATACTGGTCATATCATCTCTCATCTGGTTAATACCGATTAACAGACAATCATACTTAGTACATAATAATTCAGCTTTCTTACTAAACAAAGTTAATGCCATTGCAATACCGCCATATGTTTTTTCTGTCATATCTTTCTCATATGCTTGTTTTGATAACATTACGCCTAAACTATCTATTACACACAAACCAACTTCATCTGTTTCTATCATATCAAGTAACATCTGAAATATATCTTCTGCAGACTGGGATTGTGGTTTGAGTATATACATATTATCAATATCTACACCTAACTGTTTTGCCCAGTCTTCGTCAAGTGTATTCTCACAATCAGCATAGACTACTTTCTTAGGACCTCTGCTTTCCAGATACTTTTTCTTTTTTTCGTCTTTTTCGTTAGACAAGAATTCTTCAAATTCATCATTAAATATCTGCTGTGCATTTTTACATACATCTAATGCTGTTGTAGTTTTACCGCCGTGCTCTTCACCTGCAAACTCAATTAGTCTACCTCTTGCAAGACCACCATACGTCATATAGTTAAGTCGAGGACTTGTAAATGGTATCTTTTTTGCTATGGTTCTTCTAATACCTCTAGCTGCAATATCTTCTTTCCATTCTTTATTTATGTTTGCACATATTTCATCTAGCTTACTCATTATTTTTTCCTCCCAAAATATAATGCCAGTACAATTAAACTAACTGCACAAGCTAATAATGTGCAAATAACACCTAACCAAAATGGGTCTACATACATATTAGTTACCTCCTATTCGTGTCAATTCTTGTTCACTCATTCGTCTTGATATTATCTTTTTTACACTTGATAATATTTCCTGGGCCGCTGATACTTTAGCTTTAACAATACTATATGCACGCTTGTAGCATACACTCGTTAGATATTCCTGTTGACTCGCAAGTTCAGCTAAACTGTCTTTATCTGCGATTGTACCTTTATCAATACTTTCCCTAGCTGAATGATATATTTCCTTATATACAGCTTTTGCAATATCATCCTTGATACCTAACTGTTCCTGCATACCACTAGCATAATAAATATATACTGATAAATTCATACAAAAATCATCTAATTCTTGAGTAGTCGCAGGATGTTCACCATCTGCTAATATACCCTTAATAAAATCAACATATTTATCTAAGTCTTTACAGTATGGTTCTATAATGCCATTTACGATTTCTTCAATTTGAGCAGAGTTTAAATCTACTTTATTACAAATATTTTCAATTTCCTCTGTTTTTGCATTATCATATATATTCATTATTTAATCCCTCCTAGAGGTTTAGGTCTTTCATAGTCACAATGTATAACTGATAAATTAACAGGAAGGTCATTACCATAATATTGACACTCTGTATCAATCTTTTCTATTAACCTTGTTACATCTTCAGCATATTTACAGTAAGATTTATGAGTGCAATTATTACAAATATATTTGGGTCTAATCATAAATGCCTCCTTGCATATTCTGCCATTAATAATGCTTCTGCCATTCCGTCATGGTCTTTCTTGCATCTATCTGTTGCTTTTAGATTAACACCAGGAAATAATCTCTTAGCTACTTCAATAGATGTATTCTTATCACTTGTTACACTGAACTCTTTTTTCCACTTCTGAGGTGGTACTAATTCAAATGGTATTTCATATGCTTTAAGTACACCTTGAATAAACCCAAAATTCTGTCCAAAGTTAAACATTGATACTACACCTTGTCCAGGCATTGCATTTACTTTTTCAAGTACACATTTAATTTCTTCATCTCGATGTACTGCTATGGAAGAACCTTTTGTGCATACGTCAATAACATCTATCAAATCATCATCTGAATATTTATATACCGTTATATTAACAGGTTTAGGAAACTTATCATTTATCACGGCAATACCACCATTTTTTCCTGGGTCAATTCCTATATATATCATCTAACTACCACCACCAATCTTGCTCTATATTTTACTCCTTTTGCATACGGAGCATCATCTCGTTCAATTATTAAATCTTTTTTAAATGATTCCACTAATTCTAGAGCTAGATTTCCTCTAATAGCATTTTCGGGAACTATATGTTCATATTTGGAATCCACAAAAACTTCTGCTTGATAAGTAGTTGTCTTACGGGGAATTTGTATACACTTTAATGCTGAATTTCTTAACCTTTCCTGCATAAGTTCATTATGCAATTCTTCAATCTTTCTATCTTTTTTAGTCTTTATTCCAAATATCATTTATGAACTCCTTTCACACCATACTCTTCAGCTAATTCAGCGTAATGCTTGCATATATAAATATGTTCGCCCATAGTCAAGTTACATATAGTACGAACTTCTGGTGCTAACATATTATAAATTCCTTCTTGCTGAAGTCTGACATAATCTTCAAACTTTTCTTTACTTGGTTTTTTAGGTTTTGTTCCACTCATATTAATTCCTCCTGCATAACTCTGCATAATTACAATATGAACAAGCTTTTCTTGATATATCTTCTGGTTTTGGTGGGCATATCATACGATTAACATACCCATCACATTCTGTAATCTTACCAACTAAGTCTTGTTTCATCTTATCTGTAACGTGTAACATAAAAGTTTTCTTTGCACAATTATCTCTACACTCATATAGAAATAATACATTATCAAGACCAAGGTTTAATGAATATGCTGTTCCCTGTAATATATGGTCGGGATTAACATCTTTTCTATCCCAGAATTTATTTGATGTTTCAGTCTTAATCTCTAAGATATAATACTTACCCTTATATCTAATAATTCCATCACACAAGAAACTAATATTCAGCTTTTTATTAAACAACTTTGTTTCGTTTCCATTTTGAGATACAACTTCCAAATCAACTAGATTATGAGATTTAACATACTCACCTACATTGACATACTCACAATCAATGCCGTTATCTTTCATAGCCATACAAGCTCTCTGTATTCTATCGTGCCGGTCTGTACCACTTTCACATATACCTACAAGTTCGCTTGTTGCTCTATCGCCTTCGACTTCTGCTCCTGTAATCTGAAAATACATATTTCTAATACAATGAAGTGAACTAGGCTTATAACTTTTGCTAGGTTTTCTCTTTTCTTTATTATCGCTCAATTCAATAGATGCTTTTAAGTCAGAAAGGAACTGCTGTTCTACCGGCAGTTCCTCCTTTGCAGCATCAACCATATTAAGCACATTAATCAATGCTCTACTTCTTGCCATATTAAAATAGTCCCTTCATGCATAATTCAAGATTTACATGAGCTTTAGTTGCTGCTCTAGCTATTAAATCCAAAATAAGGTCAGGTTCATCTGGAAACGTATCAAACATAGCTTCAGTTAATACTCCGTATTCAATAAATATATTTCCTTTAGTACCTTCCATTTCAACCCTACATTTTTTATCATTGTTACTTGATTTAATCATACTTAACCCTCCTTAACTCTATCATCTTCAATAAGTGCAATAATCTGAGTAATATTCTTATTAACCAGCTTAATGGCTATGTTAGAGCCATAATACACTTCTAACTCATCCACATCTTGAGTTGCAATCTGACTCTTAAGCATTTCAATGTCAATGCAACAAGTAAAGTCTTTAAAGTCAGTACTTGAAATATATGGTACTAATTCTGCACCGCTTGACTTTTTACTGCTGAACATAATGCCGTCCTTAGTAAATGTTAAGTATATACCTTTCTTATCATAAGGACTAACAAATAATGAGAGTCGCTCTAATAAATTAAGTACTGCTGACTTTGACACCTTACAGCTTGAAACAAATTCCTGAGTAACTAACTTATCAATAGCAGTAATAGGGAAAGTTTCAACACCGTCTGTAATTGGTGCGTATACCTGCTCTAATGCAGACTCAAATATAATAGCATCATCTGTTGTTAATACTGAAATATCCTCTGATGAAAGTACACCTAATAATTCCATAAGTGATGATGTTATTAATCTTGGCGTATCAAATACATTTACATTAGTGCTACACACTTTATATCGGTCAGATGTAACAACTTTATCTCCGCAATAATAACAAGTTAATACAGGCAATTCCATATTAACTGCAAGTGACGCTTTGTTAGCTGCAAGTATAGTTTTTACAGTTGACAGCTTAATTTTACCTGCTTCTGTAAATTCGCTAGGCATCTTATCCGGAAACTTAATTACACTGCCATTTTCGTCTAATGGTAATTCCATTGTATATGTACCATTACCCTTAACTTTAAGAATTGCATTATCAAGTATTAAGGTGATTGTATCAGAGGTTGTCTTCTGAACTAACTTTGTAAACAAGTCAGCTAATACACTCACTTCAAAATCTTCACAATCAACCTTGTCCATTTTATTTACATAGAAATAATTGATTGCATCTGTAGTAGTGATACGAAGCACATTATTCTGTACCTTAATATTCATAAGGCTTGTTATTGGAATAAGTTTGTTGTTACTTACACACTTAATCGCCTTTCCTACCATTTCTTGTAATTCGTTTGTTTTAATTGTTAATTCCATTTTGTCCTCCTTAACTTAAAATGTTGTAGTTATCGTACACTATATAATACGATAGCTACAACAGAAATGTAAACTTTATTTACAGATTATTTTTATAAAAGTTTCCCAAAACAAATCTACTTCATCTGCTTTTATTGACGTAACAATCAGGCAATTAGGCTCTTTACGATAAATATTACCAGCGTCTACAATCATTTGACCTCTTGTTATATCCATAGTATCGCAGACTAAAGCATAATAAGATTTTGTGAATAAATACCCGTCTGCAGCAAATATTGCTAAAGGGTCATTGATAACACAACCATATATGCCTTCCTGCTTTCTATGAAAATCAATATAATAAGCTGTTATTTTTTCCACTATTGTACCTATTGTATGATTAGCATCTTTAATAGTTTGTATTTTTTCCGGTGTTAGTACAATTTTCCTTGTTACATCTAATGGAACAATTATAGCATTATGTACTACCTCAAATACTTTTTTAGCTGATACAGGGTCACACCAAAAATTGTATTCTGAAACAGGAGTGCAGTTGCCATAAGTTCTATATGCACCACCCATAATAACTATTTGCGATAAGTTATGAAATAATTTGGGATTTAAGCAATAAGCTTTCCAAATGTTTGTAAGTGGTCCTAATGCTATTAATACAATTTTATCTTCCTCGCTTATACTTGCTAAATATTCATCAGCAGTGTTTTTTTCTATACTTACCAATTCAGTAGTTTCATAGTCATAATTTCCTAAACCATTATATCCGTGAGTATCCTCAGCATCTATATATGTTTCAGAAGTTCGACCCACATATATTGGTATATCTTCTCTATCTAATATATGTAATATATATTGAGCGTTC
>OGQL01002170.1_pt1 | contig 13082 bp, 9 predicted proteins | sample 1553211 | NCBI WGS metagenome assembly OGQL01 (sample SAMEA2579942, study PRJEB22360) | human gut metagenome
CAAGCACAAGGACTTAAGCGGAAACATCGCCATCAAAGGAGAATTGACAAAAGAGTACCAGCAATCTCCCGCCGGTACCCCGGTCATTATCCGCCGGGTTGTCAAAATGAACAATCCCGGTGAAAACAGCGATAACATTTACTATGCCGTCGAAGTGAATGGCATACAAGAAACCATTCCTTCGGATGAGATGGGTATCATTGCCATATCCGCTCCGGAAACGGACCGGGAATTCTGGCAGCAAATATACCTGAAGAATCATCTTTACGAATATTTCAACGACCGCGGTTACAAGCACAAACTGCGCCAGGAAATCGACGAAGAATGCCTGGACTATCTCGATAAACTGAACGAGATAGCCTATCAGGACGACTACATAACCTCGTACGTACAAGGAATATTCTCCAAACTGAATGCCACCACCATTGACAGCAATCGTGGAGAAAGCCTGAACATACGTATCATCCAGTCGTCCGAACCAGATGCCTTCATGCTTCCCAACGGCTCCATGGTTATCAGTACAGGCCTCCTCTGCACTCTTGATTCCGAAGACGAACTGGCCGCCGTCATCGCATGTGAGCTGGGACATTTCGTCCTCGACCATCAGGTAAACAACATTTATCGTGCCGAGCGGCGTGCCAAGCGTGCAGCTTTTTGGGCAGATGTCTTTGCCACTACCGCCAGCGCAGCCCTCGATGTGGCCTACTGGGACGATAATGAAGATGCTTATGCCGTCAGTCTGGTGGCAGATATCGGAGCCATCGCTTCCCTTTTGAGCATTCCGGCAACGGACCGGTTGGGGATGAAATACAAAACTTCCCAGGAAATCTCTTCAGACCGCCTTGCGCGCCAACTTCTGGCATTCAAGGGCTATAATCCCGACGGAATCGCATCGGCCCTCGGTAAAATTATAGGGTATTACAACCTGCACCAACGCAACAAGGACATTCCTCGCTACGGCAGCATCGGCAACCTGCAAAAGCGTATAGAAAAGGCCGGTGAATCCCATAGCCTGAGTGCCCGCCCCTACCTACGGACCACCAGCGATGTCGTTTCTTTCAACGCAAGTATGAACTACGCCAACAAGCGCTATAAGGAAACTGCCCGGCTGATACGCAAGAACATTGACAACAGACTAGCCACGGACAATGACTACATCATCCTGGTAAAAGCGGAAATGGCACTGTCTAATACGGAAGAAGTGAACAACCGCTGCCTCGCCATGCTTGATAAAGCCCAGGAGATGGCAGGAACAAGCCCCAATCTGGACATATATAAACAAAAAATACTATTATTGATGCGCATGAACAAACAAGCCCAAGCCGCTGATATACTGAAAGAATATATCACCTTGCTTTCGGCCTACGAAGGCCAGGGCATAGAAGGAACCGAAAAGGAATGGACCAATAAAGAGATAGGTTGGGCAAACCAAATGCTGGACAGGATAAGCAGAATATAGAGAAAGGAATAACTAAGAATGAAGAATGAAGAATTTGTCATGCGGCATCATTGCGCAGCCAAATTCTTCATTCTCAGCCATTTATTCAAACTACTGTTTGCGGAACGGCGGCTTCACAACCACAGCTTTCAGCTTACGTCCCCGCATGTCAATGCAGATTTCCGTACCGACCTTGCTGTATTCGGGTCTGATATACCCCATTCCGATACCAATCTTACGGGTAGGCGACATAGTTCCGGAGGTAACCACACCGATGGCAATACCGTCTGTACTATACAGCTCGTAACCATGACGGGGGATACCGCGGTCTATCATCTCAAATCCCACCAACTTACGGGTAGTGCCTTCCGCTTTCTGTTTTTCCAGCATCGGGCGATTGGTGAAGTTCTTTCCCTCCACAAACTTGGTAATCCATCCTAAACCCGCTTCAATGGGCGAAGTGGTGTCATCCAAATCATTGCCATACAAACAGAATCCCATTTCCAGACGAAGCGTATCGCGCGCACCCAGACCAACTGGCTTAATGCCGAACTCCGCGCCTGCCTCGAACACGGCATCCCAAATCTTCATGGCAGCCTCCGGATAGAAGTAAAGCTCAAAACCACCCGCACCGGTATATCCGGTATTGGAGATAATGACATCCTTTTCTCCGGCAAACTCACCGTGGGTAAAAGTATAGTAAGGAAGGTCGGAAAGATTAATGGAAGTCAGCTTCTGCAAAGCCTGAATAGCCTTCGGTCCTTGCACAGCAAGCTGTGCCATGTGCTCGGAAGCATTTTCCAATTCAGCGCCTTCCGTGTTATGAGACACACACCAGTTCCAGTCTTTCTCAATGTTCGACGCATTCACGACAAGCAGGTATTTCTCCGGCTCATAATGATAGACCAGAAGGTCGTCCACAATGCCTCCATTTTCATTTGGGAAGCAGGTATACTGTACTTTCCCCGGTGTGAGGGCAGCTATGTTATTGGAAGTCACTTTCTGCAGAAAGTCCAAAGCATGGGGACCTTTCACCCAAAATTCTCCCATGTGTGAGACGTCGAATACACCGACACCCTGACATACTGTAAGATGCTCGTCAATGATGCCGGAATACTCGATAGGCATATTATATCCCGCAAACTCGTGCATCTTGGCACCCAGCGAGATGTGTTTTTCGGTAAACGGAGTGGTTTTCATGGAACTATTAGAGTTATGAGTTATGAATTATCTATTTGCTTGCTACGAGCTCGGCAATCTTGACGATGACGTTCATGGCTTTCTCCATGTTCTGGATAGGCACGAACTCATAGCGGCCGTGGAAGTTCAAGCCACCGGCAAAGATATTGGGACAAGGCAGGCCCTTGAAAGAGAGCTGGGCGCCGTCCGTACCTCCGCGAATGGCTTTTACACGAGGCTCTACACCTACCGCCTTCATGGCGGCAAAAGCGGTGTCGATGATATGCATCACCGGTTCAATCTGCTCGCGCATATTATAGTATTGGTCGCGAAGTTCCAGAGTAGCGGTACCCGGACCGTATTCTTCATTGATTTTTGCCACAAGACGTTCCATCTCCTTCTTGCGCTCTTCGAAGCGGGTGCGGTCGTGGTCACGGATAATGTAAGAGACTGTTGTCTGCTCCACCTCGCCGGTAATACCTATCAGATGATAGAAACCTTCGTAACCTTCGGTATGCTCCGGAGCCTCGTCAGCCGGAAGCATGGACATGAAACGGTTGGCAACGCGGATAGAGTTAATCATCTTATTCTTGGCATAGCCCGGATGCACATTCCGTCCCTTGAAGCTTATCTTGGCAGAGGCCGCATTGAAGTTCTCGAATTCAAGTTCACCCACTTCTCCGCCATCCATGGTATAGGCCCATTCGCAACCGAACTGCGCTACATTGAACTTATGGGCGCCCAGACCGATTTCCTCATCCGGATTAAAGCCGATACGGATTTTACCGTGCTTGATTTCGGGGTGCTCCTTCAGATATACCACCGCCGATACAATTTCGGCAATACCGGCTTTATCATCGGCACCAAGCAAGGTCTTGCCGTCGGTCACAATCAAATCTTCCCCTTGATGGTCGAGCAGTTCGGGGAACTGGGCAGGAGAAAGAACCACATTCTCTTCGGCGCAAAGAACAATGTCCTTACCGTCATAATTCTGCACGATACGCGGAGAAACATTCTTGCCACTCATATCGGGGCTTGTATCCATGTGGGCAATAAAGCCGATGCCGGGCAACGGCTTGTCTGTATTGGCAGGAAGAGTGGCGAACAGATAACCATTTTCGTCCAACGTGATTTCTTCCAGACCCAAAGTTTCCAATTCTTCTTTCAGATACCGGGCAAACACCATTTGCCCCGGAGTACTCGGAGTAATCTCAGTCTCTTCACTGGACTGAGTATCGAAGCTTACGTACTTTAAAAAACGTTCTACTAAAGTCATGATGAATAATGATTAGTGATTAATGGTTAGTGATTAATGGTCAGTGATTAGTAATTGGCGAAAAGCATTATCCGAATGGCATTAATCATTAATCACTAATCATTAACCACTATTTTGTGCTGTAAAGATAAAAAAGGGGGCGTGAACTGCCAAGCAATTCACGCCCCTTTTTTATTTCTTAAGGACAAAATGTCAATCAAAAATGGCTGCTACCATCAAAACAATGCGTACATATCTTACACTTAGGCAATCCGATAGCCTCAACCAGAGTTTCCAACGTATTGAACTTCAAGGATGAAAGTCCGAAACGCTCGCGGATAACGTCCACCATCTTTTCGTATTCGGGTGAGCCGGTAGTGGCATACTTATCGAGATTCTTATTCTCGTCACCCTCCAGTTCCTTGATGACACGACGGGTAATCAGTTCCATGTCGCTTTTGGAAGCCGTGAATCCTACAAACGGGCAGCTATATATCAATGGAGGACAAGCAATCCGGATATGCACCTCCTTGGCACCATACTCATACAGCACCTTCACATTGTCGTGCAACTGGGTCCCCCGGACAATAGAGTCATCACAGAACAGCAGACGCTTACCCTCGAGCATGGCACGATTGGGAATCAGCTTCATCTTTGCCACCAGCGAACGCAATTCCTGCTTGCTGGGAGTAAAACTACGAGGCCAAGTCGGAGTATATTTGGAAATGGCACGATGATAAGGAACTCCTTTACCTTCGGCATACCCAAGCGCCATACCTACACCCGAATCAGGAATGCCGCAGGCACAATCCACCTCTGACTTATCTGTCTGTGCCATCTTGAAACCGGAGGCAAAACGCACTTCCTCCACATTCTTACCTTCGTAGCAGGAAGTGGGAAAACCGTAATATACCCATAGGAAGGAACAAATCTGCATTCCCTCATCAGGCTTGCGCATCTGTTCCACACCATTGGCACGCAGGCGAACAATCTCTCCGGGTCCCAAATAACGGTCTATCTCATAACCAAGATTCGGAAAGCTGCTCGACTCACTTGTGGCGGCATACGCTCCGTCTTTCTTGCCAATCACAATCGGAGTACGTCCCCAGCGGTCGCGAGCGGCAATGATACCGTCTTCCATCAATAACAGCATGGAGCAGGAACCTTTGATATGCTTATACACATTTTCAATTCCTTCGACAAATGTCTTTCCTTGTATAATAAGGAGGGCGATAAGTTCCGTCTGATTGGTTTTGCCCGAACTGAGTTCGGCGAAGTGCATGTTTTGGGCCAACAGTTTTGTTTCCAGTTCTTGCAGATTTACTATTTTGGCTACCGTTACAATGGCAAAGCGACCAAGGTGGGAGTTGAGGATAAGGGGTTGAGGGTCTGTATCGCTGATGATTCCTATTCCGGAATTTCCTTTGAACTTGTCCAGTTCATCCTCAAACTTCGTGCGGAAATAAGTGCTTTCCAGATTGTGAATGGAACGGGTAAACTGCTCCGTTTCTGCATCGTATGTAGCCAACCCACCACGTTTTGTTCCTAAATGTGAATTATAATCTGTGCCGTAAAACAAATCTGCCACACAGCTTGTTGCCTTGGCGACTGTTCCGAAAAAACCTCCCATAAGTTCTGTTTTGTTATTGGTTTCTAAAATTAACGGATGCAAAGGTATGAAGAATTTGCGAAATTCGGGCAGATTTGAAATGAATAAAAAAGGCAATATATTTCTTGCCCACAATAGAAGTTATATTATTGGAAACATATACTTTTGTGATCGAAACCAAACAACTGTATAATGGGAGAAACCGCAAATATTATAATAGCCGATACTCTTCAAGGTCTGGGGACGGACGCATACAGTGGCTATCTTGCACACGCCCTCTGTCTGTCAGGAATCTGCCGATTGAAGTACAATGGAGAGGAGCGCGAGCTACGTGCCGGCGACCTGATGATTGTCCGCAAAGGAAAACTGGTAGAGAAAATTCAACCTTCAGAAGATTTTCGCGTAAAGGTCATCTATATCGCATCGGGCTTTGTGGTGCTGAGTACACCACAGAACAACTACGGCATGAAAGGGCAACTTTCCCTATTTCTCAATCCTATCATGTCCCTGACTACCGAACAGCAAGAGCTATGTCTCCGGGATTTTGAACAAGTGGAATACAGACTCCGGAATACAGACCATCATTTCCATCGCGATATGCTTATCGCCTCCACACAGATGTTGATACTCGACTTCTTCGATTTCCACTCCCATCTATATGGCGAGGACAATATCTCTGTACAAAATGCTTCCATCATGAGCCGTTTCCTCAACATGCTGGAGAACGGAACTTTCCGCGAGCATCGTGAAGTGACCTATTATGCCGACTGCCTATGTGTCACCTCCAAATATCTTTCGGAAGTTTCCAAGAAAGTAAGCGGTTATACAGCAAACTACTGGATAAACCGTTATACCACACTCGACATCTCGCGTTTGCTGCGCGACAAATCACTAACGTTCGTCCGTATTTCCGATATGTTCGGTTTTTCCTCTCCTGCTTATTTTAGCCGTTACGTACAACAACATCTGGGTGTAAATCCGACAAAATACAGAGGTTAATGATTATAGTTTTTGATTGTTTGCCCGTTTCAGATCTATTAGCGAAATATGCTCATTACGATAGCGGGCATTGGGGTTCTTCTCCGTTCCGTCAGGAAAAGAGCCATCTTCCTGCTTTATGAACTGAATAGCCTTCTGCGGACAATTCTGTATGCAGGCAAAACAGAACTCGCAGTCACCGGACGTCTTCACTCCTCTCGACGTCAGCTCATAATTGCTGCGCGGACAAACGTAGGTGCAGATGCCACAGTCAATACAAGCATCAGTCACGGTAAAGAACTTCTCGCTTTTCATCAGGAAGCCCACCTCGGGGTCGAGTCCACTCCGCTGCATAAAACCTTGGTGCTGTTGCCGTTCCTCCTCCGTCACCGGTTCGTGCCAATGCTGCCGACTGTTGATATCTGCCGTTATCTTCTGCAAGTTCTCGGGGATGTGCTTGTCTATCTTGAGTTGCTCGTTCATGTCGAAGTTGGGTAGCCAGTTATCCACCATGATGATAGTGCTGATATAGTCGAACGCATTGTCGGCTTTACGGGATATACGGTCCCAAATCTCTACCGCATCGCACTTCCTTGCACCATAGGTGAGGACAGCAAACTTGTATTCTGCCTTCAGTTTTGCTTTCTGAATGAACTGCCGTACCATATAGGGAGGCATATGACCGTAGATGGGATATAAACGATGCCGATTTCATCTGCCTCAAATTCATACTTCCCCCGTTTCACCATCTGAGGGATACTCAACAATTCTGCGTTCTCTCCAGCCAACTGACGGGCGATGTAAAGACTGTTACCCGTTCCGGTAAAATAAAAGATGATACGCTTACTCCTTTTTGTTTCGCAGGATGCCAACGAGAGTAGGCCGGAAGATGCGATAGCACTGCTCATCACGGCAAATCCCATACGCTTTAAAGCCTCCCGACGACTGATTTTCTTATCCGTATTCATATCTCTGATTTTTAATGATTATGCAATCTGTTATCTGAGTGCAAAAATAAAGGTTTCCCCAAAGAACGGACTTACCAAAAACTCGGGTCTTGATGCTATTTTTACGGTATAAGAATGAGCTTACCCTAACACAAAAAAAGCCCCGCAAAGATTGGACTTCTGCGGGGCCTCACTAATGCCTAATAAAAACTCTTTCTACCCTAAATTATCTCCACTTCTTCACAGCTTTCTTGTCAGCCGGAGTCGCTTCAATCAAGCTCAATGCAAAACCACCGCTACGCGCTTCCTTCACGGACATTTTGGTCTTGCTGGTTACGATACCCTTCTTTATCTGATAAGAAGTAGGGTTCTCCTTGTAATCAGCATCTTTACCGTCGGCATAGAGAGTGGCTACGTATTGCTTGCCCGGTTCAAGGAAGTCGAGCGTAAAGTTGGCTGTACGTGCATTCTCGTCTGTAATACCTCCAACAAACCAGTTGCCGGTTCCTTTTGCCTTACGGGCCACGGTAATGTAATCACCCGGTTCTGCTTCAATGTACTTGCTGTCGTCCCAGTCTACTGCCACATCCTTGATGAATTGGAAAGCATCCATGTGCTTTTCGTAGTTCTCAACCAAGTCGGCAGCCATCTGCAACGGGCTGTATAAAGTTACATACAGAGCGAGTTGCTTAGCAAGTGTAGTCTGCACTTGTCCGTGGGGCAAATCGCCCATAAAGTCAAGTTTGGTATCGAAGATACCCGGTGTATAATCCATCGGACCGCCAATCAAGCGGTTGAATGGAAGCAATGTGGTATGGAACGGTTTGCTACCGCCGAATGCCTCATATTCAGTTCCTCGTGCAGATTCGTTGCCAATCAAGTTAGGATAAGTACGGCACAAACCGGTAGGGCGTACAGCTTCGTGCGCATTTACACAAATTTTGTAGTCGGCTGCCTTCTTCACGGCATAGAGGTAGTGGTTGTTCAGCCATTGCCCATAATGATGTTCACCACGGGGAATCATATTACCTACATATCCGCTCTTCACGGCATTGTAGCCATTATCCACCATAAACTGATAGGCCTTGTCCATGTGACGTTCGTAGTTGCGCACCGAACCGGATGTCTCATGATGCATCATCAGCTTCACGCCTTTGCTCTTGGCATATTCATTCAGCATCTTCACGTCGAAATCGGGATAAGGGGTCACAAAATCGAATACATAATCCTTGGATTTGCCAAACCAGTCTTCCCAGCCTTCATTCCAGCCTTCTACCAATACTTGGTCCAGACCGTGCTCGGCTGCGAAGTCGATGTACTTTTTTACATTTTCGTTAGTGGCACCGTGACGGCCGTTGGGCTTCATTTTGGAGTAGTCTACTTCACCCAGTTTGATGGAGGGAAGGTCGTCTGTATATGCCCAGGTGCTCTTACCTGCAATCATTTCCCACCATACACCTACGTATTTCACGGGCTTAATCCAGGAAACGTCCTCGTAAGCACAAGGTTCGTTCAAGTTCAGCGTGATTTTAGAGGCAAGGATGTCACGAGCATCGTCGCTTACGATAACCGTACGCCACGGTGACGTGCAGGGAGCTTGCAGATAACCTTTATCGCCTACTGCATCGGGAGTAAGCCAAGATTCAAAAACAAAATTCTTATCATCCAGATTCAAGTGCATGCAAGAGTAATCCACCAAAGCAGCTTCGTGCAAGTTGATGTACAAACCATCAGCAGTCTTCATCTGCAAAGAAGTCTGAACACCGGTGGGCGAAAACGGGGTTTGCGAAGAGTTAGGCGTAATGGCCCCTTTCATCAGCCCGCGGATTTCAGAAAGTTTGGATTCTGTGTAGTCATATTCCTGCGTATCGTAGTCGCCCGGAATCCAGAAGGCAGTGTGGTCGCCAGTCATGGCAAACTGAGTACGCTCCTCTTTAATCACGAAATAGTTCAGGTTCTTCTGTAAAGGGAATTCATAGCGGAAGCCCATACCATCGTCGAACAAACGGAAGCGGATAATGATGTTCCTATCCTGCGCCTTTTGGTTGAGCGTCACAGCCAGCTCATTATAGTGGTTACGGATTTGCTTTACTTCACCCCATACCGGTTCCCAAGTCTCGTCGAAAGTGGAAGTCTTTGCATCCTCCATCGTGAAGCCATTCATCAGACCGGGGTCGTTCTTCAGTTCGAGTCCTAATTTGGAAGGGTTAATCACCGGCTTTCCTTTGTAAGAAAGTTCGTAAACGGGTTCGCCTTGCGCATTTACCGAAAAATTCAATTGAAGTTGTCCGTTGGGAGAGGTAATACTCTCTGCCATTGCTACGCCGCTCACCAACAAAACGAGCAGGAAGCAGGCTAATTTTGTACAGATTGCTTTCATGTTTCTCATGCTATATTTATAAAATTATGTTCCAGATGCAAATATAGGCAGGAAAGAAATACACTCTGACGCAATTAAACTAAAATGATAGATGATTTGTCGGCAAACGTTTGCATGAAAACCAACTTCCCTTGAACAATATCCTGCCTACAAACAAAATAGAAGGAGAAGTATCGCTACGAAAACTTCGCCCTCCATATTTTTACAACTTTAATCGTGCACTGGAATTATCCCAAAGGATTTTCACCTTGGTCCCCGTCATTGCCTCCCGAAGGATTGGAGCTATCCCCTCCACCATTGCTACTTCCATCCGTATAGTCCGTATCGGGAACCACCATCTTGGTGACGCTCATATTGCCCAACATTTGACTAAAAGCTTTCCCCGGAAAAAACAGAATACGTTTACGGACAATGTTACTGGCCGAAACGCCAGCCTCCGTATCAGCACTCTTCCCTACAAAAGAAGGGCGGAACAATCCGAAATCACCTAAACGAACAGTCTTTCCATCGTCTATTTCTTCCGACATGATGTCCACCAGTCCTGCAGCCACTAAGTCCACCGTCTTTCTGTGAATACCAAGAATACGGCTCACTTTGGCACACAACTTATCAAAATCCAATTCACCCGCTCCTACGGATTTAGCTACATACTTTACATTTTTGTCCTTGTCAAAACCAAAGATTCTCTTTGCCACTACATACTGAAGTCCCATAATTTTTAATGTTTTAGAAAGTTAATATAATAATGTAATAAATAGGCCGAAGCCTTTTCCTCTCTTTCAAGAAGTGGAGATCCATCGTGAGGCCTCAACGATAAACTTTCATTCTCTTGAATTCGATGTTGCAAAGTTAGGGTGTGAATGACGGGAATACAAGGAAATGACATCTACAACCAATTTCGTTAAAACTCTAAAAAACAACAAATTAAAAACAACCCTTCTCTACAAGTGAAGAAAGAAAGGCAGGAAGAGAATGAGAAGGAATGGGTACAATCTCTACAGCCAATGAAAATAAATCGCTGATTATCAAGACAAGGTTCTAGAGAGGTCTCTACAATATGGCATTTGAACGGTTAAGACCTCAATTTCAAGAGTGGCTCAAGTTTCACAAGTTATTACCGTATCCAAAAATACAGACAAACCAGTCATCCTTCCAAAGCCCCTTCTACTCGTTTACTAAAATCTCCCGGACATTTTACTAAATCTCCGGCAACGATTTACTAAATCTTCCTCCAAGATTTAGTAAATCGCTTCTGCCCCATCACGAACTATCCGGAACCAAGATTGGCAATCACTCATATCAAATATCAAAATTATATACATCCCACCAATAACTACTTCCCCCAGTACAGAATTGCTTTATGAAATTTCGGGCTATGATTTACTGAAATTCCTTTGTCTTCACTACCTTTGCAGCCAAAACCAACCCCAGACAACCTATGACTAGATTACTGATAGCTATATTCCTTGGCGGCGGTACCGGCAGCGTACTGCGCTACTGCGTGCAGATGATGCTCCACGAGCGCATAGTCCCCTACTCTTTCCCATGGGCTACATTCACAGTCAATATCCTCGGAAGTTTCCTCATCGGGCTATTCTATACCTTATCCGCCCGTTTCAACCTTTCTACTGAGGTACGGCTGTTGCTGACTACCGGTCTGTGCGGAGGATTCACCACCTTCTCCACTTTCAGCAATGACGGACTGATTCTGATAAAGCAAGAATTCTACGGAATGTTTGCCTTATATACCTTATTAAGTATCACATTAGGAGTCCTGGCAGCCTTCGCCGGCGGCGCCTTCGGACGCTGTATATAACCCAAACACCCCTATGAAACCCAGCAAGCCTTTTGTCATGCCTCCCGTACGCATCATCCCTCCTACCTTAGAGGGACAAAGTGAAAGTTCCAAATCATTGGAAGAATGGCTGAATACGGAAGAAACTGTCAGAGACCTTCACTTCGGTAAACGGACAGAGGAACACATGGAGTATTCCTACAAAAGCATCACCAACTGTACTTTCAGTCATATCCAATTCAGCGCCTGCAAACTGAAATCCTGCCATTTCACTGATGTACGTTTTGAACATTGCGACCTTTCCAACATCTCATTTGCCGAAAGTTCTCTGTTCAGAGTGGAATTCATATCCTGCAAACTGGTGGGAACCAATCTGCCGGAAACAATATTGAACCATCTGGCAATGAAGGACTGCAATGCCAGATACCTTAATCTTTCCATGAGCAAAATCAATCAAGCCCGCTTCACCTCTTGTGACTTGCGCAACAGCGACGTCAACGACTGCAAACTTGCCTCCATCGCCTTTGAAAACTGTGAGCTGGTAGAATCCGAGTTTTCACACACCCCTCTAAGAGGAATCGACTTGAGCGACTCGCACATAGGAGGTATACGCCTCAACCTGCCCGACATACGGGGAGCCATCGTCAATACTTCCCAAGCCATGGAGTTGACTGCTCTTTTAGGCATTACAATAAAGGATTAAAAACGAAAAACAATTCCTTGTTTTCATTTGTTAGTAAGATAGTTTATAATTAAAATTGACTGAATATGAAAATAGAGAAGATTATCGGACGTGAAATCCTCGATTCAAGAGGTAACCCAACTGTAGAAGTAGACGTAACCTTGGAATCCGGCTTCATAGGCCGTGCATCTGTCCCGTCAGGAGCATCCACGGGAGAACACGAAGCATTGGAACTGCGTGACGGTGACAAAAAACGTTACGGAGGCAAAGGTGTCCTGAAAGCCGTGGACAATATCAATAATATCATTGCTCCCAAGCTCATCGGTATGTCCGCCCTCAACCAGATGGGTATCGACCATGCCATGCTTGCACTGGACGGAACCAAAACGAAAGCCAATCTGGGTGCCAATGCCATCCTCGGCGTATCTCTTGCTGTAGCCAAGGCTGCCGCCGCTTACCTTGACATCCCACTCTACCGATATATCGGTGGTACAAATACCTATGTGATGCCTGTACCGATGATGAACATCATCAACGGCGGTTCGCATAGTGACGCTCCCATTGCTTTCCAGGAATTCATGATACGCCCCGTAGGTGCCACTTCCTTCCGCGAAGGTTTGCGTATGGGTGCCGAAGTGTTCCACGCACTGAAGAAAGTCCTGAAAGACCGTGGCCTCAGCACAGCAGTAGGCGATGAAGGAGGTTTTGCTCCTAATCTAGAGGGTACAGAAGATGCCTTGAACTCCATCATTGCCGCCATCAAGGCTGCCGGATACGAACCGGGCAAAGATGTAATGATTGCCATGGACTGCGCTTCTT
>OGQL01002176.1_pt1 | contig 13059 bp, 9 predicted proteins | sample 1553211 | NCBI WGS metagenome assembly OGQL01 (sample SAMEA2579942, study PRJEB22360) | human gut metagenome
CCCAGCCGTAGCTACCGCCATCAAGCGTTTATGGCCCGGACGTCTGGTATTTACCTACCAGGGAGATGGTGACCTGGCATGTATCGGCACTGCCGAAACCATCCATGCTTTAAATCGTGGCGAAAACATTACTATCATCTTTATCAACAACGCCATTTATGGAATGACCGGTGGGCAAATGGCTCCTACCACGCTGGTTGGCATGAAGACAGCCACCTGCCCCTATGGTCGTGATGTAGCCATTCATGGCTATCCGCTGAAAATGACAGAAATTGCCGCCACTTTGGAAGGCACCGCCTACGTTACCCGCCAGGCCGTACATACGGTTCCTGCCATCCGCAAAGCCAAAAAGGCTATCCGCAAGGCATTCGAAAACTCAATGAATGGCAAAGGATCCAATTTGGTGGAAATTGTATCAACTTGTAATTCCGGTTGGAAAATGACTCCGCAAGCATCCAATGACTGGATGGTGGAACACATGTTCCCCTTCTATCCGCTGGGTGATTTGAAAGATAAAGAATAAAAAGACAGAAACCATGAAACAGGAAATCATTATAGCAGGATTCGGCGGTCAGGGTGTGCTATCCATGGGTAAGATACTTGCCTATTCCGGACTGATGGAAGACAAGGAAGTAACCTGGATGCCGGCATACGGTCCCGAACAACGGGGAGGAACCGCTAACGTAACGGTGATTGTCAGTGATGAACGCATCTCTTCACCCATTCTCAGCCAATATGACACAGCCATCATACTGAACCAACCCTCATTGGAAAAGTTTGAAGGCAAAATCAAACCGGGTGGTATCCTCATTTATGACGGATACGGAATCATCGAGCCTCCGACACGTAAGGACATACAAATCTATCGTATTGACGCAATGGATGCCGCCAACGAAAAAGGAATGGCAAAGACCTTCAATATGATTGTCTTAGGAGGCTTGCTGAAACTGCGTCCCGTAGTATCCATTGAAAGTGTAATAAAAGCTTTACGCAAAACATTGCCCGAACGTCACCATCATCTGATACCGATGAATGAAGAAGCCATCCGAATCGGAATGGAGATTATTAAACCTCAGTAAGTTAAAATAACTCTAAACGAATAATAAAAGGAAGAACTTTCCATAGCGGAAAAGCTCTTCCTTTTATTTTTATATTGTATCTTTGCCGCCGTTATGAAAAGAATATTCTCTATTATTTTTTTATTATTCCTGTGCTTCCATACTTCCTTGATGGCACAGCGGACAATGAATACCCTGAACAATCAGTTCGGTTCCTCGGCAAACGGACTGGACAGAAACCAATATGACCGTAACGGAAACCCCATAGACACGACAGCCGTAGTAGATGCCAACACTATCCCCATCGGACTGTACTCATGGAAAGTGGACAGTCGTTTTGGCAATGTCACTTATATCCCCGTAGATACCTTGCAGCACGCTTTCCAGAACTCAAATGACATGGGCGGCTACACCGGACAATACAATTACTTGGGAAATTTGGGTTCCCCCCGCCTCTCACGCATCTTTTTTGACCGTCGGGATCCCAGCCAATACTTTTTCACCGACCCATACGACTTTTGCGTACAACGTCCGGAAGATGTCATATTCACCAATACATTTTCTCCATTCACGAACCTGAGCTATTACAAAGGAGGAGGCAGCCGTGACGGAGAAGAACGCTTCAAATCCTATTTTGCCATCAATGCAAACAAAAGACTGGGGTTTGGATTCTACATAGATTACCTGTATGGCCGGGGGCTTTACCAAGATCAGTCCACAGCCTTCTTCAACGGTGGCCTGTTCTCCAGCTACCGGGGAGACAAATATGACATGCATTTCATATTCAACAACGATAACTTGAAGATGGCAGAAAACGGAGGTATCACGGACGACCGGTATATCACCAACCCGCTGGATATGGCAGAAGGCAAAAAAGAATATTCCGCCAACGAAATCCCAACGCGACTGAGTCAGATATGGAATCACAACACCAGCTACCATGCCTTCCTGACACATCGTTACAACTTAGGGTTCTATAAAGAAAAACAGGACAGTGTGGATACGGACTCCGTAAAAATAACGCAGGTATTTGTTCCTGTCACAAGCTTCATACATACATTACAAGTGGACTTGAACAATCGCAAATACATCTCATACGATGACGCACAGAATCAGAAGTATTTTGAACATAACTATCTGGGGACCGACTCTATAGACAAGACGAAGCGCACATCCATCAAAAATACCATTGGCATTGCTTTACAAGAAGGATTCAACAAATGGGCGAAAGCCGGACTTACCGCCTTTTTAAGTTATGAATACCGAAACTTCGCCTTGACCGACACGACAAACATACCGGGACAGCGCATTATCAACAACTATAAGGAAAGTTCACTCTCCATTGGCGGCGAACTATCCAAAAAACAAGGAAAACTATTACATTACAATATTCTAGGAGAATTGGCCATAGCCGGTGAAGATGCAGGACAATTCAGCGTAGAAGGCAGAGGGGATCTGAATCTCCGTTTATTCGGAGATACGGTGAGACTGGATGTAAATGCATTCATCAAGAACCAGAACCCCGTATTCTATTTCAGGCATTTCCAATCCAAACATTACTGGTGGGACAACAACGATTTATCCAAAATAATGAGAACCCGACTGGAAGGAAAACTAAGTCTGAACAGATGGGGAACCCAACTGCGTGCCGGAGTGGAAAATATAAAGAACTACACTTATCTGGCCAATGCCAGCATACCGGTAAAAGACAGTGAAGGAAATGTCACCGGTTTCAAGAACAATGCAGCCGTAAGACAGCACTCCGGCAATATACAAATATTCACAGCAATGTTGCAACAAAAATTGAAAGTAGGAATATTTCATCTCGACGGTGAAGTAGCCTATCAAAAATCAAGTGAGCAAGACATTCTACCCTTACCGGAATTGTCGGCTTACGGCAACTTATACATGAAATTCGGTCTCGCCAAAAAAGTACTCCAGATAGAAATGGGAGCAGATGTGCGTTATTTCAGTAAATATTACGCGCCAGACTACTCCCCCGTCATCGGACAATTCTATAACCAGAATCCTGATGACAAAATCGAGATAGGAGCTTTTCCGATAGTCAACGTCTATGCCAACCTGCATTTAAAACGTACCCGCTTCTTTATTATGATGTATCACGTCAATGCCGGTTCGGGAAAATCCAATTACTTCCTGGCGCCTCACTACCCAATCAATCCGCGAATGATAAAGTTCGTATAGCGGAGATATTATCTTTGTCCTGCATGTAAATTATTTTAAAGACATGAAAAAATATCTGAAATACATTCTGATGGGTATCCTTGCAGTAACCCTATCCTCCATCTTCTTCAAAAAGAAAACGGAGGCTGAAACCAGTCTGCCCCGCGATTATGCAGAAATAGCGGCATCGGGAATCCTGCGTGCCGTTACCGAGTACAACTCAATCAGTTTTTATGCCGACGGCGACACCGTTTCCGGTTTCCACTACGAACTGCTCCATGCTTTTGCACACAGCAAAGGACTGAAACCGGAAATCACTCCTGAAATGAGCTTTTCCAAAAGACTGGAAGGCGTACAAAAAGGAACATACGATATATTGGCCAACAGCACGGTAGTTACCACAGAATACAAAGACTCCCTGTTGTTTACCCGCCCCATTATACTGAACAAACAAGTACTGGTACAGCGTAAACCCGAAAAAGAAAACGATAGTCTGTACATTCACAGCCAGTTGGAACTAGCCCGCAAGACCCTTCATCTAGTCAAAAACTCACCTGCCATCCTGCGCATACATAATTTAAGTAACGAAATAGGCGATACCATCTATATCAAAGAAGTGGAGAAATACGGACAAGAACAATTACTGGCCATGGTAGCACATGGTGACATAGACTATGCCGTATGCGACGAGAGCATTGCCAAAGCTTCCATCAATGATTTTCCACAATTGGATATAGAAACAGCCATCAGCTTCTCACAATTCTATTCATGGGGAGTAAGCAAACATTCTCCAATATTGCTTGACAGCCTGAATTCCTGGTTAAATGACTACGTCAAGACTCCTGCATTCAAACTGTTGCGCAAGAAATATTACAATAACTGATTTTTATCCGGCTGAAATTGCAAAATAGTCCTATCTTTGCAATATAAATTGTTATTATTTTAAGCGGAATGACAAAAAAGTTATTACCATGGTTAAATTAGACAAAGTAAAATGGGGCTTCATCGGTTGCGGAGAAGTGACCGAGAAGAAAAGCGGACCAGCCTTTGCCCTGATCGAAGGTTCAGAGGTAGTGGCCGTAATGAGCCGTGACAAAGAAAAAGCTCAATCATACGCCAAAAGACACAACATTCCCCGCTGGTACTCCGATCCGCAGCAGTTAATAGGAGATGAAGATGTCAATGCTATTTATATAGCCACTCCCCCCTCTTCTCATGCCACTTTTGCCATTATGTCCATGAAGGCAGGAAAGCCCGTATACATCGAGAAACCTATGGCGGCCAGCTATGAAGACTGTGCACGCATCAACCGCATATCACAGGAAACAGGAATTCCTTGTTTCGTAGCTTATTACAGACGCTATCTTCCTTATTTCCAAAAAGTACGCCAGATGGTAGAGGACGGAGAAATAGGCAATGTCATCAACATACAGATACGTTTCGCCCAGCCTCCCCGCGCTTTGGATTACAACAGTACCAACCTTCCCTGGCGTGTACAACCTGATATTGCCGGCGGCGGTTATTTCTATGATCTGGCTCCTCACCAGCTGGATTTGCTACAAGATATGTTCGGCTGCATTCTCGAAGCCCAAGGATACAAGAGCAACCGTGGCGGGTTATATCCGGCAGAAGATACGATAAGTGCCTGCTTCAAATTTGATTCCGGTCTGCCGGGATCAGGATCATGGTGTTTCGTTGCCCATGAATCGGCCAAGGAAGACCGTATAGAAATCATCGGAGACAAGGGAATGATCTGTTTCTCTGTTTTCACTTACGATCCCATCGCCCTGCATACTGAAAGAGGACGCGAGGAGTTTCTTCCCGAAAATCCCCCTCATGTACAACTTCCGCTCATAAAAGCCGTAGTAGAACACTTGCAGGGAAAAGCTGTCTGTACCTGCGACGGCATCAGTGCGACACCCACCAACTGGGTAATGGACCGTATACTTGACAAACTCTGATTTCTGCCTATGGACATCCGTCAATTATGCCTGTTTTGTCTGTCTTTCCTTTCCGCCCTCGGTGTATATGCACAAGCGGAACAGAAGGACTCGACAGTACAGGACAACAAGGGTGTTCTCATTACATTGACCGATGGAATAGCGACAACTGTCCGTCATACCGGAAGAAAAATCAGGAAAGTGGGAAAAGAATTCAACGCGGTCGATACCACCTATATCTCGCCTAACCTCTACAATCTGGCTTTCATGCTGGAATCCAGCAGTTGGTACGAATACTATCGGTTAGGCAGTAAAGGAAACAACGGCGAACAAAGTTTGGGATTCTCCCCCAATGCCAGTTTCAAGCTGGGGGTCTATTTCGGATGGCGCTGGATATTTCTAGGATATTCTTTCGATGTAAAAGATATTTTCGGCGGACACAAGAACAAGGCAAAGAAAACCGAAATGGCACTGAATCTTTATAGTTCCAAATTTGGTGTGGATTTATATTACAGAAAGACAGGAAGCGATTTCAAGATACGTTCTTCCAGCGGTTTTGATCTGAATACTCCCATTAAAAATTTGAATTTCAACGGATTGCAAAGTAAAATCAAAGGACTGAACGCCTATTGGATTTTCAATTATAAAAAATTCTCTTATCCGGCAGCCTATAGCCAGTCCACCAACCAGCGTAAAAGCGCGGGTTCCCTGATGGCGGGCTTTTCTTATTCCCAGCACAACATATCTTTTGATTACGAAAAGCTTCCCGGTGAAGTGAGAGTCCAACTACATGATGCTTTACTTTTCAAGAAAGTGAAATATTCTGATTACAGCATCAACGTGGGTTATGGCTATAACTGGGTATTTGCAAAAAACTGGGTTTCCAATCTTTCACTCTTACCGGCCATTGCCTATAAAAAATCAAAAATAGACGATACACCTAATACTGACAATCATTGGATAAAGGATATCAATTTTGACCTGATAACACGTGCCGCCGTGGTCTATAATACCAACAAGTACTTTGTAGGTGCTTCACTGGTGATGCATACATACGATTATCGGAAAAGGAATTTCTCTCTCACTAATACATTCGGAACCGTTCGTGTATATGCAGGATTCAACTTCTGGAAAAGGAAAGAATTCCGCGATAAATAAAAAATATACCGGAAGCCTATAAAGTTCTTCCGGTATATCACAGGTTAATTATATTAGACTCACAATAAATTCTTAGAAGCGGGCGCCGACTGTCAGCAAGAGCTGATGCCGCTCATTGTCCACTTTAGTTGCCGGAAGATCTATATTATCGTCAAAAGCATAAAAGTTTGATTTATACATATCATATTTATATGCCAAATCCGCATAAATTACACTGCCACGGTATCCAAGACCAAACGTAAAGGTATTCTTAGACTCCGTATTATTAAAATCAGTACGCGTGCTATATAAAGACAAGGCACTATAAGCATCTTTGGAAAATGCAGCCGAAGAATAATTATACCCTGCACGGATGCTAAACTCAGGTATGATCCGCGTTTCCATTCCTATACGGAAAGTATGGACACCTTTCAGATAATTCTCAACGCTAGGCTGATCTCCCAATTCATAACCATCCACATCCTTCAGCTTACTGGAAGAATAATCCTGATATTCATATTCCGCACCTACTGCCACCGCACCCGCAAAAGTAGTACCCGCACTGACATTAAATTTCCACGGAGTAGTAAGATTATAATCATAGGTCAAATAATCATACTCCGGAGTTACCAGAAAATCACTCAATGTCTGGATATAGGGTTTTTCATAAGCTAAAATATCAGAAGATAAAGTGGCATTATAGCTTTCTCTTAAATCATACCATGTAGGCGTGTGAACGGCAAATCCCAAACGGAAAGGAGAACTTTCTATAGGACGTACAATAACCCCCAACTTCAAATCCATACCAGTTCCTTCCAGTCTATAATAATTATCCAATGTATACCCCCCATTATCCGCACCCTTATCATCATTCAAATTTTCCGTATAAGAAGTATAACGGTCATAATTCACATCATAGACCCCCAAGGTAGCTCCTAAATAGACCCTATCTTCAATATTGAATGAAACATTAAAATCATATTGACTGATACCTCCTGTTTCCTTACTAAAGAAGTTATTGTTAAAACCATTCCACCCCCATGGAGCATGAATGTTTTTTTCAGGATCATTAAACCAGTCAACCACACCGGTTCTCACCCCCATTACTCCTAAAACAGGTAACTGGTTCCAATATTTGGTATAAGGATTCTTCGCATCCAGTATGTCATTAAACTCGCTTTCCGTCAATCCATATCGTTCCATCTCCTGAGCCAGCTGGAAGCTTTGTGACAAATTATCCAACGCCCCTCCCATAGAGAAAAGGCGGTTGAAGTTTTTACTTTTATGGTAATTGAATCCGAAATTCACAAAACGCAAAGAAGTATTGTTGCCTATCTTATTGCTATAAACAAATCCAATCTGGTCAAATGAAGCGCGCGTTTTGTCTTCATTCATTGACACGCCACTAAAGTTACTCTTTGTCGAAGTATTATTAAAACCAAAAGAAACGGACACGTCATTACTACGAAAAATGCCGATACCCGCAGGGTTGGAGCTTATGACAGATATATCACCGCCCAAAGCTCCCATGGCACCACCCATACCAACAAATCGTGCTGTTCCATTCAAGTCATTCCCCAGCAACTTTTCCGCATCATAAGCATTTTGTGCGCTTGCCGTTGCCATTGCCAGCAACGTACAAGCGGTTACTATTACTTTATTTTTCATACATCAATTCTATTAAATACAACAGTCTGGTTTAATCTGCTACTTATCTGGTACGCGATCTGCCACCGCCACTTGAACGGGAAACACCGCCTCCGGAACTACGGGAAGCCCCACCGCCACTAGAAAAACTACTACGGGAAGAAGAAGTTCCACTACTACGGTAAGAGTTAGACGAACTATTACGGGAAGGACTGCTGCTACGGGAATATGAACTGCTGCGAGAGTTCGAAACGCCACTATTGTTACGATAGGCGCCACGGCTTGCAGCCCCTGTTCTCTGATAAGCAGATCCTGCTGCATTTCCCACACTTCTCCGGGTACTGCTTGGTCTGGTATAGGAAGATCCCCTTCCTTCTGTCGGACGTGAATACGAATTACCCGGACGGACTCCTGCAGCCTGACTTGGTGAAAGAGTTGCTCCTGTACGGGTTCTGATAGCGCTTCTATTAGGACGAACCGAATTTACACCGTCAGATCCCGAAACCACTCTTCCTGATGAAGATCCGTTACGTGTTGCGGTACGATAGCTATTAGCACTATTACGGACATTTTGTCTGGAATTTCCTACATACGAATTACGACTATTCCTATCATAACTATTCACATAATTATTCCGGCTTGGGCGTGAAGAGCCATAGCTGTTGGTGTATCTTCCGGCATGTATCCCCGGATTACGTCTGCTTGAGCCATACCATCCATGACCGCCTCCCCAGTAGCCGCCGCCCCAACCGTGACCGGAATAATGCGGATAATAATGATGGTGGTGGTGATGATGGTAGCCCCAATAGCCACCCCAGTAGCCGCCACCCCAATAACCGGGATAGTACCAGCTATTGTAGTACCACGGCGAACTCCATCCCCAACTGAATCCCCAGCTGGCGCCATATGGATAATTCCAACGCCAATCCCACCACAAGCGGTTCGTGTAAGTGGGAAAGACGTATGCATACAATCCGTCATCATATACATTCCAATCCCATGAAGGCAAACCGTAAACCACATCCCAATAGAGCGGACTGCTTACCGGAATGGCGTAACGGGGATTGCGGAAACGGACGATACGCATCGCGTATTCATAATCGTCTTGAGAGCCCTCAAAACCATTAACCCATTCCCCTCTCTCATTCAAAGGTTTCTCCTCAATATACAAGGTATCATTCTCCATCGAGAAGTTATTATCTCGTGAAGTATAACGACGATTATACTCATCCACATCGCGCACTTTTCCTTTCACATCCTTCACTACCACTGTAGAACCGGGGGCTGCGTAAACGGTAGTCGTGTTCTGCTTCTGCGGAACCACCACTTTCACCTCTTGCTTAACCTCCTCTTTCTTTTCAGCTTTTTTCTTAGGGATGAAATAAAGGTCGTCATCAACGCTTTGTGACATTGCCCAATAAGGCAAGCACACCATCATAAGCGAAGCTAATACAATCTTTTTCATACTCATACCTGTTTTATTTGTTATTCTATCTACTTTTTCTAGTGCAAAGATAGCCAGAGGTTTCAGTTCATAACAAAGAAAATCCCTATTAGTTGGTAGGGATTTCCCTATTTTAGTAACGGACTTCAACTATTTTATCTATTTCTGCACACACACGGAAAACAGAAGAACGTCCGTTCACATACGTTGATGGTAAACAAATCTGGTGGTAAAACAACTTTTTATATTAAGTTGCACCCACTTATGCCCTCATGCCCTCACTAAAAGTCATAACCTACTCATTATTAAACCACTACACACAGTGAGGGCATGTTAAAAAGTGAGAGCATTGCCCTCATGCCCTCACTCCTATTTTCTTGCACATCTCACTTAAATCATTCATTCACAACATAATACCCATTTATCGGCTTATAAACCGGTTGTTTGGGAAGTCCCACATTTTTCAGCTTTCCTTCCTCGCACAAGCGGTGTAAATGGCGGCTGGCCGTACTTTGTGTCATACTGCAAAGAAGCTGGAAACTTTTCCGCTGCACAAAATCATGAGTTGTGAAGAACTCCGTCAGCAATGCGTCAATTTCCTCATCGGTCAGTTTACTTGAATGAAACGAGAACCGGGTACGCTGCACCTTTACCTTCCCCACCTCATCCATCAATAGTTGATCGGGACGGTAAACAATCCCCTTGAGCCTCACCTTCGTATTCTTACGTTTCGTCTTTTCCGTTACCGGCCCGGTACTCACCAGGTTGGGACGGAAGAAACCGATGCCGTCCAGATGCACCTGCCTGCCTTCCGCCAATTCCTCGCCCATGGCGTGTGACAGCGCATCGAGCACGGCTATTACATCCGTTTCCGTCAATGTACAATATTTCTGTATACGGGCACGGAGCTGGGCCGTGCTTACTTTCCCATTCAGCCGGAGACGCGGATGCAACATATTCTCTTCCCCTTGTTGCTCAGAGGTTTTGGGATTCTCGTACCAATCAAATAGTATTGCCATACTGTTCTTTTTTTATTGATGAAAGTTCAATATCTATTAATCACGGATGTGATTAAGCTTAACTACCTTTGTGATTAATTTTAATCACCTTTATGATCAGACTTAATCACAAGGGTAGATAACTAATTACAAACATACAAAAATAAGAAAAGAAAAGGTAGAAAACAAATAAGAGACAGGGGAATATGCACTGAGACTAAGAATAAAAACACAGAAAAGAAAGGAAAAAGAAAAAGACGGCATTTAATCCGGAAAGCATTTGCAGAATCCGGAAAGAAACCTTATCTTTACTAAAAATATGCACACATAGACACTCGCAATACGCAGTCTTCTCCACACGACAGAACATCATCTTTTTCCATGGGAGGTACATAAAGCCAAAAAACATTTAAACGAAAGACAAATATGAAAATTACACTCATCAGAAAAGATGAAGAACAGGGGACAGAAGCCTTGTCACTATGCGATACGGACGCATTCTTCGAGAAAGTAAAGACAGAGAACAAAGCAGGGCATATATCGGAACTGCGTGAAATACTACCCCGGCTGGCAGGATCGTCCGCCCGCTACGTCCACATCGACAAACTGCCGCGTGTCTATCCTGCCGTAGAATATACCCGCAAACAAAAGGGTGAGAAACGTATGAAACATTACAACGGACTGGTGCAGCTGGAAGTGAACCGGCTCGCCGACCTGTATGAGGTGGAATATGTGAAACGCCAAGTAGAGCAACTGCCACAAACCTTTGCCGCTTTCTGCGGTTCAAGCGGACGGAGCGTAAAGATATGGATACGCTTCGCACGCACTGACGGCAGCTTGCCCACTGCCACACAAGAAGTCCTCCTGTTTCATGCCCACGCCTATCGGCTGGCGGTGACATGCTACCAGCCCATGCTTCCTTTCGGCATCACACTGAAGGAACCGGACCTGATGCAAAGCTGTCGCATGACCGTGGATGAACAACCTTACTATAACCCTTCGTCCGTTCCTTTCTGCATAGAGCAACCGCTTGCCCTGCCCGATGAGGAAACTTTCCGGCAACGGAAACAAAACAGCGAAAGCGCACCGGAACGAATGACACCCGGCTGCGAAAGTATGCAGATTTTTGCCCAGATGTACCAGTCGGCACGGAAAAGAGCATTGGCCGAGATGGAAAACTGGAAACGTGATGACGGGCTGGAACCTTTACTGCCCCATCTGGTAGAACAATGCTTCAAAACAGGCATCCCCGAAGAGGAAGCCGTACAGCGCACGCTGATGCACTATTTTCACGCAACGGACACAGAAACCATCCGTACAGCTTTTGGCAACGGATACCGGGAAATGAAAGGTTTCGGTAAAAAAAGCGGTTTCAGTAAAGAGCAGGAAGCCACCTTCCGGCTGGAGGAATTCTTGAAAAGACGGTATGAATTCCGCTTCAACACCGTGCTGGACGAGGTGGAATACCGTCAACGGGACTCCGTTCATTTCTATTTCAAGCCATTAGATAAACGTACCCGCAACAGCATCGCCCTCTGCGCCTTAAAAGAAGGGCTGCAAGTGTGGGACCGGGATATAGACCGCTTTCTCACCTCCGATTTCGTTCCGCTTTACAATCCTGTAGAAGAATACTTGTGTGACCTTCCCCGATGGGACGGTACTGACCGCATCCGCGCACTTGCCCGGCTCGTTCCTTGCGGCAATCCGCATTGGGAAGAACTCTTTTACCGTTGGTTTCTAGGCATGGTGGCGCATTGGAGGGGGATGGACCGCCAGCATGGAAACAGCACTTCACCTTTACTTGTAGGTTCGCAAGGATTCCGGAAATCCACTTATTGCCGTATCTTGCTGCCACCCGAACTCCGTTTCGGCTATGCCGACAGCCTGGACTTCAGCAGCAAACAGGAAGCGGAGCGTGCCTTGGGACGATTTTTCCTTATCAACCTGGACGAATTCGACCAGATTACCGTAAATCAACAAGGCTTTCTGAAACATCTGTTACAAAAACCGACAGCCAATCTGCGCAAGCCTTACGGAACCAGCGTGCGCGAATTACGCCGCTATGCCTCATTCATCGGCACCAGCAATCAGAAGGATTTGCTCACCGACCCCACGGGAAGCCGTCGCTTTATCTGTATCGAGGTGACCGCTCCCATTGATACCCATGTCACCATAGACTACCGCCAACTCTATGCGCAAGCCATGCATTTACTTTATAAGAACGAACGTTATTGGCTGAATGACGAAGATGAGGCCGTTTTACGACAAAGCAACAGCGAATTTGAGCAAATTTCGCCTTTGGAACATTTATTCCATTGTAATTTTTCTCCTGCTACCACTGATGAAGAGGGAGAATGGCTGACTGCCATGGAGATTTTCAATTATCTCCAAGAAAACACACGTGATAAGCTATCCGTCAATAAAATAAATTGGTTCGGACGTATTCTACATAAACTGAATGTACCCAAAAGAGCCAGTATCAGAGGTACTTTATACCACGTGGTCAAGTTGGAATAATTTATTTTTCAAGAAATGAGTATGAGGTCAATGCCCTCATACTCATTTATGTTACCATCATCAATAGCACACTCATTATAAGCGAATTATACCACTAATGAGAGTATGAGAGCATTATTGAGAGTAACTTCCTG
>OGQL01002180.1_pt1 | contig 13053 bp, 11 predicted proteins | sample 1553211 | NCBI WGS metagenome assembly OGQL01 (sample SAMEA2579942, study PRJEB22360) | human gut metagenome
ACGACAATATCCACCGTCTCGTCCGCCAGAAGCTGTTCATAAGACGCATACGCGACAGGGATACCATCCTTTTGCGCCAGCTCCAATGCCTTTTGGATGGCTTCTTTCCTATTTTCCACTACATAGTATTCACAGCCCGATTGTTTTAATCCGGGCAGGATCTGCTCTATGATGGCAGCGGGGTTTTCGGTGCGCGGGTTGTCAGTTGTCACCACGCAAAGATCCGATCCCTTGCCGGCAGCCAGCCCCATCAGCGGGCGCTTGCTGGGGTCTCTGTCTCCGCCGCAGCCAAATACCGTAATGATGCGCCCCTTGGCAAAGCCCCTCACAGCGGCCAGGATATTATCCAACCCATCCGGCGTATGCGCATAATCCAAAATTACGGTATACGGCACAGAGGGCGTAGGGATGACTTCGATACGGCCGGGTACGGTATGCACCTGGTGCAGGCCGTTTACGATCTGCTCCAGCGTAAGGCCAAAGCCATAGCATGCCGTAGCGCAGGCCAGCGAATTGTACACGGAAAACAGGCCCGGAATGCCCAGCTCGATGCGGCCGTCGCCAATGGGCGTTGACAGCGTGTATTTCACACCCGCCGCGCCCAGCTCGATATCCTTGGCCATAATATCCGCTTTGTTTTCTATGCCATAGGTCAGCTGGTTACAGCCCAGCCCTTCCTGCATATACGGCGTATGCGCGTCGTCTGCATTGAATACGGCCAGCTTTGTCATATGAAACAGCTTTTTCTTTTCCGCCGCGTACGCCTCCATGGTGCCGTGGTAATCCAGATGATCTTGGGTAAGGTTGGTAAACACCGCTACCTCATACGAAATGCCGTCTACCCTGTGCTGAGCCAGCGCATGGGAGGATACCTCCATTGCCACCGAAGTGCATTGCTTTTGCAAAAACAGCGCCAGCGTGCTTTGCAGTGTGACGGGCTCCGGCGTTGTCATCGAAGAGCCCATGACCTCGTCGCCTGCCATCAGCGCCACCGTGCCCAGCAGCCCGGTTTTTTCGCCGGCATAGTCCAAAACGGTTTTCAGCATATAGGTCGTGGTGGTCTTGCCATTGGTGCCCGTTACGCCGAACATGTGCATTTTCTCGGCCGGGCGCCCATAAAAATTGGCCGCCAAAATCGGCAGCGCCGCCCGCGTATTTGCCACCATGGCCTGCGGGATATCCAGATCCATCGGGCGCTGCACCACCAGCGCCGCCGCGCCGCGCTCCATGGCCATCTTGGCATAATCGTGGCCGTCCGTCTTAGTGCCCGGGATACAGCAGAACAGCGATCCCTTTTCCACCTTGCGCGAATCAAACGCGATGGATGTAATTTCAATCTCCTCCTGCGGGCGCATCAGCACCACCACGCCGGAAAGCAATTCATTCAGTTGCATGCCGTCATTCCTCCTATGTACTAGTCGCCCAGCTCCAAGCGGATCTCTGTGCCCTGCTGCACCTCTGTGCCCGCCTTTTTGTTTTGCCAGGTCACTTTTTTCCCTGTCCCGTGGAAATAGGCCGTCAGCCCGGCTTCCTCCAAGAGCTGCTCACATTCCTGTTTTGTCTTACCCACCAGGGCGGGCACCTCCGTCATCACGATGGGCGTCGGCGTAGCCGGCGTTAGGGTAATGACCACCGTTTCGCCCTGTTGCAAATTGGTACCGGGGGCCGGCATCTGCGAAGAGACCACCCCTTCGCCGTTCACCGTTACCTCATACCCCTGCTTTTCCAGCGTGGCGACTGCGTCCTCCTGGCTCATGCCCATCACGCTTTCCACCTGCGCTACCTTCTTTTCCTCTTCCTGCTGTTCCTTTTGCTCTTCCTCGGTCAGCTGGGGCTCTACCTTCATGTATTTTAAGGTATCCTCTAAAATCTGTCCAACATAAGGCGCGGCTACTGTGCTGCCGTAGTCGTTGTAGGTATCCGCCTCGTCTACCATAAACAAAATGGCGATCTTAGGATCGTTGGCTGGCGCAAACGCGATAAAGGAGGACAAGTGCGCGCCCTCTTTCACCTTGCCGGTTTCATCGTACTTTTGCGCAGTCCCTGTCTTGCCGCCGACGCGAAAGCCCTTTACATAGCTGTTTTTGCCGCTGCCTTCGTTGACAACGTCCTCCAGCATTTCGCGCATATGGTCGCTGGTTTCCTTGCTGATCGGGTTGGCCTTGACCACCTTACTGCTTTCCTCCACCACGTTGCCATCGGCATCGGTGACGCTTTTCATGATATGCGGTTCCAACAGCTCTCCGCCGTTGATGACAGAGCAGAACGCGTTGAGCGTCTGGATGGGGGTTGTGGAAATGGATTGCCCAAAGCCGATGCGTGCCAGGTCGTTGTCCGTCACATTTTCGCGCGGAATGACAATGCCGCTGGCCTCCGCCGACATATCCACGCCGGTTTTGGAGCCAAAGCCGAAATTCTTCAAATAATCGTACATGGTATCCGTGCCCATCCGAAGCGCCAGCGTCACGAACACCGGGTTGCAGGATTTGGCAAGCCCTGTCTTAAGATCCAGAGTACCGTGGGTGGAGGTACAACGGATGGTGGTATTCTGCACCTTGATGCTGCCGTTGCAGGTAAAGGTTTCGCTGTCCTTGGTCTGCCCGGTATCCAGCGCTGCCGCCATGGTAAATACCTTGAAGATAGAGCCAGGGTCGTTGGCGTCCGCCAAAATGCGGTTGCGGCTCAGTTCATTGAGCGTTTCGGTATCGTCGCGCGGCGGGCTGTTCAGATCATAGCTCTGCTTGTTGCACAGCGCCAGGATCTCTCCGGTGTTGGGGTCCATGGCGATGCACATCACGCCCTTGGGATTGTATTGTGCATACGCATCTGCACACGCCTTTTCCACAAAGGACTGGATGACGTAATCAATGGTAAGGCTGACGGTGTAGCCGTCGGTGGCCGGCACATAGTATTCCTCGCCAAAGGCAATCTCGTTGCCTTTTACATCGGTCTGCGCGCGCAATTCACCCGGCGTGCCCGCCAGGTATTTATTGTAGTAGGCTTCTACGCCCTCCAGGCCCTCGCCGTCTACCGAGGTAAAGCCCAACACCTGGGTTAGAAAATCGCCTTTGGGATAATAACGCTTGGTATCCACCATAAAGCCGACGCCCGTTAGATTGAGCGCACGGATCTGGTCTGCCACGTCCCTGTCTATCTGCCGTTTGAGCCAAATTTCGCTCTTGGAGGTATCCTGTGCCTTTTCCAAAATGGCAGCCGCGTCCATGCCCAGCAGCGGCGCCAGCGTATCCGCAATGGTCTGCGCATTGCCCGCCTCTGCGATCTTCTTCGGGTACAGAAGCACGGTATCCGCCGTACCGGACTGCGCCAGCACCTCGCCGTTACGGTCTACGATATCACCGCGTTTCGGCTCTACGGAAGTAACGCGCGTCCATTGCGACAAGGCCCGTTGCACCAGCGACGGGCCTTGGATGATCTGTAAGTAAAACACGCGGCAGAACAACAACGTGAACACCGCGGTAAACGAACACAGCACGATCAGGAACCTCTTTTTTCGGTTGGCAGGTTCCTTCAATTTTTTTGGTATGTTAGCCTGCATTTCCCTACTCCTCACCTTGGGCAACCGCAAGCGAATCCCCTTGACTTTATTTCCCTCCGTCTGTCTGGCTGCCGCCCGCCGAGGCGGCGCTGACATTCAGCAGCTGATAGGCCTTGGGATAGCCCATATTCAGGCGCTCTTTGGCCTGTGTCGCGATATTTTGCAGATCCGTCGCTTGTTTTACCTTGAAGCTCAGGTCTTCCACCTCGGCCTGCTGATCCGAAACCGTTTGCTCCAGCTTATTATTGCTCATTTGCAGATTGCTGATCTGCGCATACCGGACGACCACAACGGACAGCATTGCAAACACAGCGCAGACCAATAGGGTCAGCGATAGCTTTTGAAGCGCAAGTTTGCGGTTCCTTTTTCGTATTTGTTCCTGGATCCTCGCTTCGCGCAGGGCGCGCTTTCTCTGCGCCTCTTTTTTGCGCCTGAGATATTCGCGGCGCTCCAGCTCTTGCTGCCGGCGCTCCCATTCCTCCCATTGGGTGGGCATGCGTTTGGGTGCTGCGGAGCCGTATTTCAAAGCGTTGGACCCCATTGTGGGAACTGCTGCCATTGTATTCACATCCTTTAGGACTTTATGCTTGTTTCAGCCTTTCCGCCACGCGCAATTTGGCGCTGCGGGCCCGCGGATTGTTCTCCAATTCCTCTTCCGTAGGCAAAATCGGCTTTTTGGTGATGACCTTTACCTGCGGCTGTTTTCCACAGATGCACACCGGCGTGCCCGGCGGGCAGGTGCAGGGGTTGGCCAACCTGGCAAAGGTCTGTTTTACGATTCTATCTTCCAGTGAATGAAAGGTGATGACGGCAATGCGCCCGCCAGGCTTTAAGCATTGCACTGCGCTTTCCAGGGCCTGTCCCAAGCCATCCAGCTCGTCGTTGACAAAGATGCGGAGGGCCTGGAAGGTACGCTTTGCCGGATGCGGGCCGTCACGCCTGGCGCTTTTCGGCACAGCAGCCTTGATGGCATCCACCAGCGCCCCTGTGGTTTCAATGGGATGCTCGGCCCGGCGCTCTACGATAAACTGCGCAATGCGCGCCGCCCATTTTTCCTCTCCGTATTCGCGGAGGATGCGGGTCAGTTCGTCGCGGGAAAGCTCGTTGACGGCGTTTTTCGCAGAATATAGCTGCGTATCGTCCATCCGCATATCCAGCGGCGCATCGTGCTGGTAGGAAAACCCGCGCATGGGCTCGTCCAGCTGATAGGAGGAAACGCCCAGATCCAGCAAAATGCCGTCTACCTGCCGAATGCCGTTGGAATGGAGTACCTGCGGCATGTGGAAAAAGTTTTCGTGAACGGGCATAAACCCATCCGGCAGACGGCGCTTTGCCATCAAGAGCGCGTTTTTGTCTCTGTCTATCCCGATCAAAATGCCGTTGGGGCGTACACGCTTTAGGATCTCTTCGCTGTGCCCGCCCAGCCCCACGGTGCCGTCGACGGCGATGCAGCCGGGCGAAAGGGCCAGCGCGTCTACGCTTTGCATAAGCAATACGGATTTGTGGGTGTAGCTTGTCATATCGAGAAGGCCTCTGTGGCAGACTGCATCAGCTCCATAAAGCTGTCGCCGGCGCCGTCTGCAAATTGCTGTTCATACTCGTTCCAAGCCTCGGCATCCCAAATTTCGCCCCAGGTGAATGCCCCGGCGATGACCACGTCTTTTTTCAGCTTGGCATAGGTGCGCAGCTGCTTTGGGATCACAAAGCGGCCCTGCGCATCCAGCTCACAAGGGCTGGCGCCTGCGCCAAAGATGCGGCGCAGCGCCTGCGCTTTCGGGTCCATCAAAGGAAGCGCCATCAGCTTTTGGGAAAATACCTCCCACTGAGGCATGGAGAAGATAAAGAGCATATTGCCCGTTCCGCGTGTCACCATAAATTTGCTGCCCAGGTCTTCATTCCAGGCTGCGGGCATTTTTACCCTGCCCTTGGCATCCATGGTATGTGAAAATTCGCCTGTCAGCTGGCTCATGGCCATACGGAACCCCTCCTTTCCTTATGTTAGTATTATAAATCCCCTCCCATCCACTTTCAACCACCAAAATCCACTTTGGACCACTTTTTTTGTATTTTTTAGGGGAAGCAGCCCCAAAATCGCTGGTAAATCTATCCAAAATAGGGATTTGAGGAACGTTTGTTCGCCTTTTTAGTGGAATTACCCTCCACCCGCCTCCACCGTGCGCCACCTGCCTTCCCTTCCTGTGTACAAAAAAAAGACCCTTTCGGGTCCTCTTCTCTTTTTAGGGCAAGATGAGCTTTGGCGCAAAATTCAGATGATCGCACGACACCAGCTCGTACTGTATGCCATCCAGCGTGCCTTCAAACGCATGCTGCAGGCTCTTGCCGTGCAGATGCCCGTATACCACGCGCCGCACGCCGTATTCATGCAGCAGCGCTGTGATTTCATTGGGTGCTTGCTTTTCATCAAACGGGGGGAAATGGAACATTGCCAGCGCAATGGGCAGCCCTTTGTCCGCCGCGCTTTGCAGCGACAGGCGAAGCCGGCCCACCTCGCGCCGCAGCAGCTTGGCGTCCTTTTCCCCCTGGGCCGCGTTGCCCTGCACCCAGCCGCGGGCGCCGCACACCGCCTGCCCACGGTAGGCAAAGCAATCGTTTTGCAGGGCATACATGCCCTCCGGCAGCGCGCTGCGCACCTGGGTCAGCGACGACCACCAATAGTCGTGATTGCCGCGCAAAATCAGCTTTTGCCCCGGCATGCGTCCGATGGCGTCCAGATCCGGCTGGGCCTCCGGCATGTGCATGGCCCAGCTGATGTCTCCGGGGATCAGCACCAGGTCCTCAGCGCCGATCCGGCTGCGCCAGGCCTCCTGTATCTTGTCCCAATGCCCTTTCCAATGCCGGCCAAAAATATCCATTGACTTTTCATCCACATGGGAAAGGTGCAAATCGGCAATGGCAAATACCGCCATTACAGGGCCAGCCCGTCTTCTTCATCCTCGTCGTCCAGGCCGAGCTCCTCTTCCATATCCTCCAGCTCTTCCTCGGGGATGTCGTCGGTATCCTCCTGCACAAAGTCGAGTTTATCCAGGTCTTCCGTCTCTTCCTCTGCGGCCAGCGCGTCTTCCAGCGCCTCCTCTTCCTCTTCATCCAGCGCATCCTGCTGATTTAAGGCAATCTTTTCAATGGCCTCCAAGCGCTTATGCTCCCTTAGGCAGGCCGCGCAAAATTCTTCACCGGGCACCACGGGGTTTTCATTGCATTCTGGACAAATCTGAATGACGGGCGCATCCTTTTTCTTGCTCTTTTTCCGCTCGTTTCTGCACACGTCGCACATCTCGGCGTCCGTTGGCATATAATTGAGTTCACAAATGGGACATTTTACCAGTTTCAACCTATAAACACTTCCTACGCATTCGATATTTGAATTTCCTCGGTAATATACATAGTGGTTTTTACACGCGTTGTCAATATAAAATTTCCTATGAATTTTATAAACGCTTGCTTTGTTTTTGCTTGCCTGCACCAAGCCAAAGAAAAAAAGAGGAAAATCAATTCCTCTTTTTTCTATGATCTTGCTCGTTAGAGGGTGCGTTGTGCCAGCTGCTCCAATAGCGCGGCCAGCTCTTGTTTGCCGCTGCCATCCAAGGAAGAAAAGCAGAGAAAGCGTTCGGCCCCCACCTGCTTTGCCAGCTTGGCCGCCATGGGCTTGCGCTTGCTCTTTGCAATCTTATCCGCCTTGGTAGCAATCAGCGTATAGGGAATCTGATAATGCAAAAGCCATTCCGCCATTTGCAGATCGCCCTGGCTGGCATCGTGGCGGATATCGCACAACAGCAGCAAATGCCCCAGCGTTTGGCTGCGCCCGAAATAATCGTCTACCAGGCGCCCCCAATCCTCCCGTTCGCGGCCGCTGCGCTTGGCAAAGCCGTAACCGGGCAGGTCTACCAGCATCAGCGCCCCATCCATCTCGTAAAAATTGATGGACCGCGTCTTACCCGGCGCGGAGGAAACCCGCGCCAGCTTTTTATTGTTGCAAATCGTATTGATCAAGCTGCTTTTTCCTGCGTTGGAGCGCCCCACCACCGCCACTTCGTACAGCGGCTGCGGATCGTATTGCCCCGGCCGGTACGCCGTGGAAACCAGCTTGGTTTTAGTTAGCAGCATCCGTCTCCTCCAAAAGCGCGACATTCAATACGTCGTCGATGGTTTCCACCGGAATGCAGTGCATCTGGCAGAGCAGCTCCTCCGGAATTTCCTTTAAGTCCTTTACACAGTCCTTGGGGATCAGCACGGTATGGATGCCGTCTCTAAGCGCAGCCAGCAGCTTTTCCCGGATGCCGCCCACCGGCAGCACACGGCCGCGCAGCGTGATCTCCCCGGTCATAGCGATATCCCCCCTGACAGGCCGCCCCGTCAGCGCGCTTAATACCGCCGTGGCCAGCGTTACGCCGGCGCTGGGGCCATCCTTGGGCGTAGCGCCCTCCGGCAGATGGATGTGCAGATCCAAATGCTGATAAAAATCCGGATCCAGCTTGTATTCCTGATAGCGTGTACGCAGGCAGCTTACCGCCGTTTTGGCGGATTCCTTCATCACATCGCCGAGCTGGCCGGTCAGCTCCAGCTGGCTGGTGCCCTTCATCGTAGAGACCTCTACTTGCAGCGTCGTGCCGCCGATGGCCGTCCAAGCCAAGCCGGTGGCCACGCCCACCTTGTTTTTCAGCTGCGCTTTATCGTGGAAATACCGCGCCGGCCCCAAAAACGCCTCCAGGTTCTCTTTAGTCACGCGCACAGGGGTCTCTTCGCCGCCTACCAGGCGTTTGACGGCCTTTCGGCAGGCTGTGGCTATCTGGCGTTCCAGGCCGCGCACGCCCGCCTCTGCGGTGTAATGGCGGATGATAGAGAGCAGCGCCTCGTCGGTAAACTCGATCTCTCCCGATGCAATGCCATTTTCCTTCGCCTGCTTTGGCACAAGATAACGCTTGGCAATCTGCAGCTTTTCCTGCTCCAGGTAGGAAGAAACCTCGATGACCTCCATGCGGTCCAGCAGCGGGCGCGGAATGGTATCGGTGCTGTTGGCCGTTGTGATAAACAGCACATGCGACAGGTCAAAATCCAGCTCCAAATAATGGTCGCGGAAGGTCTTGTTCTGTTCGGGATCCAACACCTCCAGCATAGCGCTGGCAGGGTCGCCCCGAAAATCGCTGGACATCTTATCAATCTCATCCAGCAAAAATACAGGGTTCTCCGTGCCCGCCTGCTTGATATGGTTCAAAATCGCGCCCGGAATGGCGCCAATATAGGTGCGGCGGTGCCCGCGGATCTCCGCTTCATCCCGCACGCCGCCCAGGCTCATCCGGCAGAATTTGCGGCCCATGGCATGTGCAATAGAGCGCGAAATGCTGGTTTTGCCCGTGCCCGGCGGGCCGACAAAGCAGAGGATCGGCCCCTTGATATCCTTTTTCTTTTGGCAGACGGCCAGGTACTCCATGATGCGCTCTTTCACCTTATCCAGGCCGAAATGCTCATCATCCAGCGTGCGCTGGGCATTGTCCAAATCAAAATTATCCTCGGTACGAACGCCCCACGGCAGTTCTAGGATGGTCTCAATATACGTTTGAGAGACGGCGGCCTCCGGCGAATTTTGCGACAAGCGTGCCAGGCGGTCTATTTCCTTATGCACCTTTTCCCTGGCCTGTTCGCTTAGCTGCACCTTATCTGCCTTGGCGCGCAACGCGTCTATTTCCTTGGCAGAGTCCTCATCGCCCAGCTCGGTCTGGATGGCCTTCATCTGCTCGCGCAGGTAATATTCCTTTTGTGATTTATCCACCGCCACCCGCACGCGCTGCTGAATTTTCTTTTCCATGGTCAGCAGGTCTATTTCGCGCTTTAGCATGCCCATCATCAATTCCATGCGGGCGCCTACCTCCACCGTTTCCAAAATGGCCTGGCGCTGGTCGGTATGAAGCAGCGTTTCCAGCGCGATCTTATCGGTAAAGCGTCCCGGCTGTTTGATCTCTGCCAGCTGGGTCAGCGCCTCGCTTGACAGCTTGCCGGACAGCGAAGCGTATTGCTCTACAAGATCCAGCAGCACACGCATGGTAGCTTCCTGTTCCAAGGTAGGCGCATCCGGCTCGGGCTGCGGCTCGATCTGCTCGGCCTCAATGAGCATATACGGCTCGGTTTCCAACACGCGCACGATCTTTGCACGGTATAGCCCTTCCACCAAAACTCTAATATGATCGCCCGGCAAGGCCAGCACTTGCTGCACCTTGCACATGGTTCCTATGCTGTATAGATCTGCCTCTTCGGGGTTGGAGACTTCCATATCCTTTTGGCTGGTCAAAAACAGATTCTGTTCTTTTTCCAGGGCAGCCCGCAACGCCTGCACGGACTTTTCCCGCCCTACATCGAAATGCAGCGTAAGGTTTGGAAACGCATTGATGCCCCGCAAAGGCAGCAGCGGGTATGTGTTTGTTTCCATCATCATGCTCCTTTAATTTAATCTCGGTTGTAGTATAACACAGTTTTTTTGTTAGCACTACCCCATGGCGAGTGCTAATAGTTGGAAACTGAAAATTTTTTCATTTTCGCCATGCTCATGCCGCATTTCCAGAATGTTCCAAATTTCATAGGTTTTGGGCCAGGCTGTGCGGCAGGCAAAAACATGCGCCCGGCGTAGGGATTGCGCATCTGTGCGCATGTCACAAAAAGCGTGCCATATGGAGCAACGCTCATTTCTCTTTGGCCCAGCGCAAAAAGGTTTGGTGCGAAATGTGCAGCTGCTGCGCTGCTTGGCGGGAAGAGATCTTCCCCTCCTCCCACTGCGCTTTCAGCCCTTTGAACCCTTCCGGCACCGGTAGGCGCGGCCGGCCAAAGCGCACCCCCCTGGCCTTGGCTTGGCAGCGGCAATGCCTTGGGCTTGCCGGCTGCGGATGGCCTCCCGCTCTGCCTGTGCCATATAGCTGAGCAATCGCAGCAGCATATCCGCCATCAGGGCCGTGGTCGCGTTTTTGCGCCGCCGGGTATCCAACAAGGGCATATCCAGCACCTGCACATCCACCTGCTTTTCCTCCACCAGCAGCCTCCATTGGCGCAGCATCTCCTCATAATTGCGCCCCAGCCTGTCTATGCTCTGCACCACAAGCAGATCGCCGGGCCGCAGCCGGCATAGCATCCTCCGGTAGGCCGGCCTGTTGAAGTGCTTGCCCGTGGCCTTGTCCACAAAGATATGCTGTTTCTCCACCCCGGCCTGCCGCAGCGAAAGCCACTGTCTTTCATCCTTTTGCGCCCGGGTAGAAACTCGAATGTATCCGTATATAGTCGGCATGTGTGTCCCCTTCCCCGCCGATTTTAAGAAAAGCTCCTTCTCTTGCCTTAGCAAACCATAGGATGGGCACAAACTTTGTCGCCTTTTGCCGAATTGCGCAGAAAAAAAAAGAGCGAGGAAGAAATTTCTCGCTCTCTTACTATTTTGTGTCGTTTAGTTGGCCGTGCCCAGCGCCTTTTGTTCCTCTTTGGGCAGCGCAGGCGTCAGCAGCGGCGGTTTGTTTTCCGTAACGCATTCCTTGGTGATGGTGCACAGGCCCACATCCTCACGGGACGGGATCTCATACATCACATCCAGCATGGTCTCTTCCAAAATGGCGCGCAGGCCGCGGGCGCCGGTTTTGCGCTCGATGGCCTTATCCGCAATCGCCTCCAGCGCATCCGGCGTAAACTTAAGCTCTACACCATCCATGGCCAGCAGCTTTTGGTACTGCTTGACCAGCGCGTTTTTCGGCTCTGTCAGAATGCTGACCAGCGCGTTTTTATCCAGCGAATGCAGGGTCACTACCACCGGCAGGCGGCCGACAAATTCCGGAATCAAGCCGTATTTCAAAAGGTCCTCCGGCAAAATCTGCATCAGCGTATTGCCGATTTCCTTTTCCGTTTTGCTCTGGATATCCGCCCCGAAGCCCATGGTCTTTTTCCCGGTGCGCTCTTCGATGATCTTATCTATCCCGTCAAACGCGCCGCCTACGATAAACAGCACATTCGTCGTATCGATCTGGATAAACTCCTGCTGCGGATGCTTACGCCCGCCCTGCGGCGGCACAGAGGCCACTGTGCCCTCCAAAATCTTGAGCAGCGCCTGCTGTACGCCCTCGCCGGATACGTCGCGGGTGATGCTGGGGTTTTCGCTCTTGCGGGCAATCTTGTCGATCTCATCGATATAGATGATGCCCTTTTCCGCGCGCTCCACATCGTAATCCGCAGCCTGGATGAGCTTTAAGAGGATATTTTCCACATCCTCGCCCACATAGCCGGCCTCCGTTAAGCTGGTGGCGTCCGCAATGGCAAACGGTACGTTCAAAATGCGGGCCAGCGTTTGTGCCAGCATGGTCTTACCACATCCCGTGGGCCCTAGCATAACGATGTTGCTCTTTTGCAGCTCCACATCGTCGTTGTCCTTCTGCGGAGCCGTGATGCGTTTATAGTGGTTGTATACCGCCACAGCCAAATTCTTTTTGGCCTCGTCCTGTCCGATGACGTATTCGTTGAGGATGCGCATCATTTCGTGCGGCTTTGGCAGCTCTTCCAGCTCTACGCTGGTAGCGTCGGAATAATCCTCCTCGATGATCTCCCTACACAGCTCTACGCACTCATCACAGATGAATACGCCGGGGCCTGCCACCAGGCGGCGCACCTGCTCCTGCGGTTTACCGCAAAAAGAGCAGACAGGGCGGTTGATGCGTTCGTCGTTTGCCATCTTACGCCTCCTTTCCCTTTGCCTTGGAGACGATGATCTCGTCCACCAGGCCGTAAGCCTTGGCCTCTTCGGCGTCCATATAGTAATCGCGCTCGGCATCTGCCGCTACCTTTTCCAGCGGCTGGCCGGTGCGCTCTGCCAAAATGCGGTTTAGCTTTGCCTTGGTCTTTACAATGCGATCCGCCACAATGGCGATATCCGTTGCCTGCCCCTGGGCGCCGCCAGAGGGCTGGTGGATCATAATTTCGGCATTGGGCAGGGCACGGCGCTTGCCGATGGCGCCTGCCGCCAGCAAAAACGCGCCCATCGACGCCGCCATGCCTACACAGATGGTGGAAACATCGCAGCGGATATACTGCATGGTATCAAAGATGGCAAACCCAGCCGAAACCGAGCCGCCCGGGCTGTTGATATACAGCATAATGTCCTTATCCGGGTCCTCTGCCTCTAAAAACAGCAGCTCTGCAATGATGATGCTGGCGCTGTGGTCGTTGACCTCGCCATCCAAAAAGACGATCCTATCCTTTAAGAGGCGGGAATAAATATCATAGCTGCGTTCGCCGCGGTTGGTCTGTTCAATGACAATGGGGACATAACTCATACGGTTTCCTCCTTTGCCCTAAAGATTATTCCGCATCCTCCGTTTTCTTTACGGTTTTTTTCGCGGCCGGCTTTTTGGCCGTGGTCTTTTTGGCAGCGGGCTTTTTCTCTCCCTCTGCTTTTTTGGCTGCGGGTTTCTTTGCGGCGGGGTTCTTTTCCTCCTCCTCCCCCCTTTTTTTGATAACCAGGA
>OGQL01002182.1_pt1 | contig 13053 bp, 16 predicted proteins | sample 1553211 | NCBI WGS metagenome assembly OGQL01 (sample SAMEA2579942, study PRJEB22360) | human gut metagenome
TTTTCTTGGCTATAGGCTATGTAGCCTCTATCGATAAGATCTAGGATTATTGCTTGAACCATGTTCTTAAATTTCAAATGTCTACTCTCTTCGCCAAGTCCTGTTTTATCAAATGTAGGTACTGGATCAGCATATCCAAGTGTCACATATTGTCCATTATAGTCACTATTAAAAACACATATAGTACTTCCTGGGTGAAGGTCCCATTGCCATCATTATCTATAATTAGGTGCCCCTTGTAGGAAGCAATGTCATATCTTACCTCTTTTGCATGAATTGTTGTTGTCGGCAGGAGGATGGTAAGAATAACAATCAGAAACAAAAGAATTTTTTCATCTGTGCCCCCTTTAATGGCTAAAAAAGCAGGTGCAAGACCAAAAATCTCCTTGCCCCCTGCTCTGTCTACTAACTAGACTTGATAAACAATCTCACCATCACAGATCGTGTATTTAACACTACCAGTAAGCTCTTCGCCTACAAATGGTGAATTGGCTGCTTTAGACTTAAAGTCTGCTGTAACCTGACGTTTTTCCTTATCTGCAAAGATAACAAGGTCTGCTGGTCCATTTTCAGCCAAATAACCGGCATCGAAACCATAAAGATCAGATGGGTTGCTTGTCATTAATTTCAATAATTCTGTCAAACTTAAATGTCCTGCTTCAACTAAATAAGTTAAACCAAGAGATAGAGAGGTTTCCAGACCAGTCATCCCTGATGGTGCTTTAGTCACATCAGCCACATTCTTTTCATCTGCGTGGTGTGGCGCGTGGTCCGTAGCAATGACTGAGATTACTCCAGATTTCAAACCTTCGATAACGGCTTGACGGTCTGATTCCAAACGAAGTGGTGGGTTCATCTTGGCATTAGCGCCTTTTGAGAGTAAGAGGTCTTCAGTTTTTGAGAAGTGCTGCGGCGCTACTTCAGCAGTGACTTGTGCTCCAAGTTTTTGAGCAAACTCAACGACTTTTACAGATTCAGCTTTTGACAAGTGTTGAATATGAACATGTGCTTGTGTATCATAAGCAACCATGACATCACGCGCAATCATGCTGTACTCAGCTACGCCAGTTGCCCCACAAATATGAAATTCTTTTTTAGCAATATTTTCATTGAAACCGAGAACACCATTAAGATCAGGATCCTCCTCGTGAAGACTGATAAAGGTATTATTCTCTTTAGCTAACTCCATGGCTTTTTTGACAATCCCAGCATTGGTCAATGGAATACCGTCATCTGAGAATCCAACAGCACCTGCTTCAAGCAAACCCTTGAAATCAGTAATATTTTCACCATCAAAGTTCTTTGTAATAGTCGCAACAGACTTAACATGGATATTTTCCTTAGCTGCTGAAGTCAAGACCTCTTTCAAAGTTTCCTTGTCTGAAATCGTTGGATTCGTATTAGCCATCATCACAACTGTTGTAAAACCACCTGCAGCCGCTGCCAAGGCACCCGTATGAATGTCTTCCTTATGGGTTTGACCTGGCTCACGGAAGTGAACATGGATATCCACCAAACCAGGAGCAACCACAAGACCAGTCGCATCGATAACTTGGGCATCTCCCGCATCGATATTTTCAGCAATTTTAACGACTTTTTTTCCGTCCACAAGAACATCGGCTTGCGTGTCCAAACCAGATTTAGGGTCAACAACACGACCATTTTTAATCAGTAACATAATCTTCCAACTTTCTATTTTACTTCAACCAATCAATTGGGGGTTGTCCTTGAGATACGAGGTAGGCATTGGCTTTTGAAAAAGGCTTGCTGCCAAAAAAACCGCGATAGGCCGATAAAGGGCTAGGATGAGCACTCTCAATAATGGCATGCTTAGGATTGGTTACTAGTGATTTCTTCTTACGAGCATAGCCGCCCCAAAGTATAAAGACAACCGGAGTATCCTTTTGATTGAGAACCTTAATCACAGCATCTGTAAAAGGTTCCCAAATCTGACCAGCATGACCATTGGCTCGACCAGCTGGAACAGTCAGACAGGCATTAAGTAATAGCACTCCTTGCTCGGCCCAAGTTGTTAAATCATGATGACTTCTAGGACCAAGATCCTCCCCCAATTCTTTGAGAATATTAACCAAAGAAGGTGGAGCTGGAATCGTCTCAGGTACTGAAAATGACAAACCCTGAGCCTGATTAGGACCATGGTAAGGGTCCTGTCCAAGGATAACCACCCGGACTTCTTCAAAAGGAGTCTCTAACAAAGCATTAAATACCTTGTCTCGTGGGGGATAAATTGTTCCCTCTTCATAGACCTTGTCCATAAACTGATTTATCTTTGAAAAATAATGGTCAGGCAATTCCTCTTTTAGAAGCCTGTGCCATGTCGAATGTTCCATAAAAACCTCTTTTAGACTGTTATACACACTAAATTATACCACATTTTGTAGATAATATTCGGAAAATACTGAAAAATAGTATGTGATAGCTGTTTCTTCAATATTTTCATTTTAAGAAAGACGATTCATATTAACATCAAGGTATTACAGGCTTTAAGTAACTATTCTTTTGTGCTATAATAAATTATTGTATTTAAACAAAAAGGTAAATCTATGACGACGTATGAAAATTTAAGGGTAGCCAGACGAGGTCCCATCGTTAGTATTGCAGCCTACTTACTTCTTACCATTGCCAAACTTATTGCTGGACATTTTTTAAACTCCAGCTCATTGATTGCCGATGGTTTTAACAACTTATCTGATATTTTGGGGAATGTCGCCCTACTCATTGGATTACAGCTGGCTAGTCAGCCAGCTGATTCAGATCATAGGTTTGGACATTGGAAGATTGAAGATTTATCAAGTTTAGTTACTTCCTTTATCATGTTTGTAGTAGGCTTCCAAGTCCTAATTCAAATAGTCCGAAAGATTTTTTTAAGAGAAGAAACTGTCGTCGATCCTCTTGGTGCTGCCGTCGGAGTCCTCTCTGCTATTGTCATGTGTGCAGTCTATTTCTATAACAAAGGGTTAGCAAAAAAACTAAAATCCAGTGCCCTTATCGCAGCTGCTAAGGACAACCTATCAGATGCCGTGACCTCTATTGGAACTTGAATTGCCATCGTCGCAGCATCCTTCAACCTTACCATCATAGACTATATTACTGCTATTATCATCACCTTCTTCATCCTAAAGACAGCCTATGATATCTTCATGGAAGCAACCTTCAGCTTGTCAGATGGCTTTGATGAGAGAAATCTTAAGGCCTATGAAAAAGCCATTCTGAATATTCCTAAAGTTACCAAAGTTAAAAAGCAACGTGGACGTTCCTATGGTAGTAATATCTACCTTGATATTGTGGTTGAAATGAACCCTGACCTCTCCGTCTACGAGAGCCACGCCATTACGGAACAAATTGAAGAAATCCTCAGTGAGCGTTTTTCTGTCTATGATACTGATGTCCATGTAGAGCCTGCTGCAATTCCTGAAGACGAAATTTATGGGAATGTCCTTCGCAAACTCATTCGGAATGAAAAGATTATCTTATCAAAGATTCCAGGCTACGAAAACCTCTTAGCACCCGATTTCTTTTTGATTGATGAAAACGGCCATCGTCAGAACCGGGAAGACGTCATTGCTAATCATCAACCGCTTCTCAATAACTTTGACAAGTTTAAGATGACATCCATCAGTCAAAAAACTAAATTAATTAGTTACGAACTGGGAGGAAATTTCCATACCAGCATCTGGCGCCGAAATGAGACATGGTTTATGATTTACCATCAAGTTACAGCTATAAAAGATAAAGAGTAACGAGCAAATCAGCTTGTTTTTTTTGTTATCAAAAGTATGTGATTTTTAAACCACTATATATTCTAAAAAATGTATTAAAATATAAAATATTTCGAAAACTAAGTATTTTATACGGTATAATGGAGGTGTTTATCGCTATTAAATTTGTTTTTTAATTTTGATTGATACGCAATTTCTATTAAGTATATAACTGGGTTCCGCCTATGACAGAACCCATATAAAATAAAGGAGACGCATTATTAAAAAAGAAAATTGTTTCCATCCTTTTATCAGCTTGTCTAGCCCTAGCCCTACTTTGTCTAGTGCAGATGAATTAATGGATATTACACGCGCTGCTGGTTATACTGAAGCAACAGAGGCCTATCGTCCTAAATCTACTCTGTTAATTGATGGAACCACCGGAGATGTTCTCTGGGAGGAGAATGCTGATGAAATTTCGTGACCCAGCCTCTATGTCTAAGGATATGACGCTGTATTTGGTCTTCGAAACCATGTCCATCAGAAAAGCACGTTTTTAGTTATCTCCAAGAAATATTTTGAGATTGGTCATATCATTACGCATTTGTTTCAATCCTTCTTGATAAATGGCTTCGAACTTTTCTGGGTCCTTTTCCAATCTACCAACTTCAAGCGCATGCTCTGGACGAATGGCATAGACTTTTCCAGATTTTTCCAAGGTCTCAATCTTCTCAATGCTCTTATTGTAGTGAATATGTCGATTTGAAGCAACCTCAACAAATTCAGGATACTTGCGGTAAAAGAGTTTGTAGATGCGCTTGCTAGTTTTAGAAGGATGTTTTCGATAACCCTTAGGACGTGTCAAAACTACAATAAGTTTGTCAAATTCCATATTTTCCATGAAATCAATAGGAAGACTATCAGCCAGACCACCATCCATGTAGCGTTTGCCCTTGTACTCGACTATTTCAGAAACCAGAGGTAGGGCAGAACTGGCACGAAGGGCTTCCATCTGCTCAAAGACATGATCAATCTTAATATAGTCTGGTTTTCCCGTCTTAATATCTGTAGCGACCACATAGAAGGGAACACCCGACTCAGCAAAAGCGTCCTGATCAAAAACATCTAACTCCATAGGAACCTTATAATAGGAGAACTCCTTATTAACGAAGTTACCGGTTGTCAACCATGACCAAAAACTCATGTAACGACGGTCTCCCATGAATCGCTTGTTATAGCGAAGAGCTCTTTTGGGTTGGTTAGAGAGATAATTGACACCGAAAAGCGCTCCAGCAGATACCGAAACAACACCATCCACCTTAATCCCTGCTTCTAAAAAAGCGTCTAAAACTCCAGCTGTGTATAAGCCGCGCATACCACCGCCTTCGAGGACTAAGCCTACCTTCATTCTAAAATCTCCTTTATAATTGGTTCTGCTATGACCTGATAAGCTTGTGGATTCAAGTACAAACCATCAGTTGTGTAGTTGGCATTTAACTGTCCTTGAGCATCTGTAAGGTAATCAAACAAATCAACATAAGTCACACCAGGTAGGACTGCTAGTTGTTGATTACGTTCACCTACAGTAGCATTGTTTCGAATTTTAACATTCGAGGCATGTTCCAATCTTTCACTGACAGGAAAGATACTTAGCAAATAGATTTCTGTATATAGAGATTCTTGTCGAATTGTCATGATAATATCGGAAATACGATTGACAACATCTTGAACGGGGTAACCTCGTCCAATGTCATTAATTCCAATCAAGATAACCAATTTACTGGGTTCCAAATCTAAAATTTGCTCTTTAAGGTGTTCTAAAAGCCAAACCGAATCTATTCCTGCAACTCCGCGGTTAACCAAAAGGAAAGTCTCGACCTAAGTACTTTTTCAATGCAAAAAAGCTCCGTGATGGAGTCCCCTGCAAAAACAATTTGGCCCTTGTCTAACTTTTGATTTTCACTTACAAATTTAGCTAAACGCTCTTTTTGATAGGCCACAAGCTCAGGCCTAGTTGTTTCAATCATACCTTATCCTTTTTTATTAAATATTATACGACCTACAGTAACTAAAGCTAGGACAGTTCCAAGTCCAAGAAAAAGCCAAGCAAGATTTTGAAAATCTGATTTATTGGACAAAAGAGCACCAGACAGAAGAAATGCTAATGTCAGCAAGGCTAAAACCATGTTATTTAAAACTTTCTCAAAGACTTTAACCCTACCTGAAAAGTTAATAAAATCATGGTTAAGCACGATTCGTCCGTTTAAAATCTGCTCCAAAAGCTGATGAAGATGGCGTGGAATATTTTTCCCATTGCGAAGCAGGTAAAAGAGCTCAATCAAGATAGTCTCTTTATTTAAGGCCTGCTTAAGCATATCCGGCCCCATATTCTCTAGGAAGTAATCCTTGGCCAGGGTCATAAGATCAATATTTGGTGCAAATTCTCGAAAAATACCTTCAATTTCAAGCGAAGCCTTCTCCAAAATAGTGATTTGAGAAGGGGCTTTAAGATGATTCTTCTGGAAAACAGTCAGCAAATCTTCAAGCAAATCTGTCATCGACAAACTTCCTATGTCTACACCAGAATAACGGCCCAGCATCTGCTCCACATCCTGACTTAGAACTGCACTATTTAGACCATTATCAAACTGTGTGATTGATAGGATTGCCTTGGTCATGCCGTCAACATCTTGTGCGGTAAAACTATATAGGATATCATTTAAGGACGAACGCATCCCCACTTCCAACTCACCCATAATTCCAAAATCAATGAAATAAATCTTGCCATCGCGTACCAACAGATTTCCAGGATGAGGATCGCCATGAAAATAACCATCTTTGAAGACTTGCTTGATAAACGACAGCATAAGCTTCTTGCCTACATCTTCCAAGTCATAACCAGCTTCAAGCAGTTGACTATAATGATTAAGCGGAATCCCATTGATGTACTCTTCGACTATGAGATGAGGTGTCGTGAATTCATCATAAACCTCTGGAACACCCAGACAAACCACTCTCTTATTGTTAGCCCTAAAACGTTTCATGGCCTCTGCTTCATTCCTGAAATCAAGTTCCTTGATTAGGGTTTCACGCAGATTTTCCAAGACCTCTTGAACATCGACCATGGAGATAAAATGCTTGGGTATATGCCGTGCAAGCTTAATAAGAAGCTGGATATCTTCGTTTACGATATCATCAATACCTGGTCTCTGAATTTTTATAATCACTTCCTGACCAGACAACAACCTTGCTCGATGGGTCTGAGCGACAGACCCAGAGGCCAGAGGCTCTTTAGAAAAATCGACGAAAACCTCAGAAAGATCAGTTGGCAATTCTTGCCTAATGGCAGTCATGACCTCCTCTTTATTCAATGGAGGAACACTACTTTGGAGTTTTGATAATTCTCGGATATAGGCCTCTGACAAAAGATCCGAGCGTGTCGATAGAATTTGCCCAATTTTAACAAAACTTGGTCCCAATTGCTCGAAAGCTTGACGGAGCTTGACAGGTGTTGTTTGTTGGTCTTGAGGAAGGTGTTTTTCACGATAAGAAAGGAGACCAACTGACGAGAAAACCTTCAACACATGTCTCAATCGTTTACTTGCCATTTTAGTCCCCTTACATTTTATTTATTCTGACTGAGCAAAGCATCAAGTTTTTCTTCAAGACGTCTCACATCATCTTTAGTCGCATACTCAACTGAAGTTTTCTTGGCGTCAAGTTTAGCTAAAAATTCTTGAGACTCTTCTTTACTTTGACGTTTTAGCTCTTGTTCTAATTCCTTACCTTCTTCGACAGTCAAACGGCCCTTTTCAACCAATTCTTGGACAAAACTATCAGCCTTATCTACTGTCATAGCAGTCAAACCAATACCAGCTAAAAGAACTTTTTTCAAATTATTCATGAACATTACCTCCATCTGAATAGGAAAAGCAAAGAAATAGTCTAGCTACTTCTTCAGAAAATATAAGAACGTTTTCACACTTTTATTCTACCACTTTTTCAAAAAAATGTGTAAGTTATAGTGAATTAATCCTCTTAAAAGTTATAGTATCACAATACTATAACTTTATTCAAATAGTTGGAATCTTTATTAATAAATATTGTATTTAAATACTAAATATGAGTTGCGAGCATGTGCGGGATTCATCACAATTTTCTATTTACAAAGGGCGGCACCATTACTTTAGATAACAGACTTATACCAAGCAAATGAATTTTTCTAATAACGTGCCAAGCTACCACTACCATCATCATTTCGATCAACGTAGATGAAACCTTAACGTTTACTAAGTTCTGCAGTCGAGGCTGAAACCAAATCAATTGGTCCCCAAGTCGTGTAGCCCAAAAGTTCTACTCCATCTTGAAGAGCTTCACCAACTTGAATCAAGTGTTTTTGAAGGTAATCATACGATAATCATCCTCAACTGTCGGACCATCAGGACCATTTTCGACAATAAACAATGGCAATTGATAACGATCATAAAAGTCATCTAAAACCAAACGAAGTCCAATTGGATCAATAGCCCAGCCCCATTCAGATTTCTCAAGGTATGGATTTTCGACACCACCTAAGATGTTGCCTTTAACAACCTTATAGTCTTCTGGGTTGTGTGCTGTTGCTTCAGACATAGCATAAGAGAATGAAATAAAATTAACGGTATTCTTTAAGATTTCATCGTCGCCAGGGGAAAATTGTATTTCAATACCATTATCTTTGAAGTAATATTTAATATAGTTCGGATATTTTCCACGTGCATGAATATCAGAGAAGAGATAGTTTTGATTTTCAAACTCAGGAACTGCCAACTGATCCAATGGAGTAGCTGTCATCCCGTACGCAGGCATGGCAAGAACCATACAACCGTTTTTAAACTCAGGCTTAATTTCATGGCCAATCTTAGTTATTGAAGCTGAACCGACCAACTCGTGGTGAACAGCTTGGTAGAGTTCTTGTTTAGATAGCCCTTCCATAGGAGTTGCAATACCACCTAACATAAACGGTGCATGTAGAACAGAGTTCACTTCATTAAAGGTCAACCAATATTTGACCTTATCTTTATAGCGTTTAAAGAACGTACGAACATAATTCTCATAAAATCCAATTATTTTACGATTAGTCCATCCGTTGTACTCACGTGCCAAGTTTAGGGGCATTTCATAGTGAGACAAGGTGACCAGAGGTTCGATATTATACTTAGCCAATTCGTTAAAAACCTTATTGTAGAAGACTACCCTGCTTCATTTGGCTCAGCATCATCACCGTTCGGGAAAATACGAGACCAAGCAATCGACATGCGAAAGACTTTGAAGCCCAGCTCTGCAAATAGCGCAATATCCTCTTTATAGCGGTGATAGAAATCTATACCTTCAAGCTTTAGGTTATCTGGTGTTGCTTCTTCAGTAGTCAAAGGCTTCAAAAGGGACACCACCTTTGGGAGTCACATCTTGCACAGACAAGCCTTTGCCATCTAAGTTATAAGCACATTCGAACTGGTTGGTAGCTGTTGCTCCACCCCAGAGAAATTATTTCAGAGATGTATAAGTCATCTTTTGTCAACTTTCATTGTTCAAGTTACTCATAGTATGACACTTAGAAATCGATTACACTTATACTATATTATTGAAATCCGATACTATAGCACGAAAAAACAGACCGAAGTCTGTTTGAATTAATCACTATTTTCTAAAGAAGTAACTGCTTTGGCTTTTTCTCGTGTAACCACATTATCCTTAACAATCTGATAAAGGGTTGCGGCTACTGGAACGGAAACCAGCATACCCAGGATTCCCCCTAAGGCAGACCCTATGGTAATAGCCAAGATAACCCAAACGACTGGAAGTCCGGTAGAACCACCAACTACATAAGGATAGATGAGATTCCCTTCAAACTGTTGCAAAATAACCACGTAGGCGACAAATAAAAGTGCCAAGGTCACGGAATGAGTCATAATCAAAATGGTACCAATAGTAACACCAATATAGGCACCCAAAACTGGTATCATTGCTGAAAAGCCAATCAGAATAGAAATGGTCGCAGCGTAAGGGAAATTAAAGATACGCATCCCAATATAACATAAGGTTCCCAAAATGCAGGCTTCAATCGACTGATAGACAAAGAAATTGCGGAAACGATTATTGAGAATTGCAACCACATAGTGGAAAGTCTTACCATAACGACCCAAATAAACATCGACTAAGCGATTAACCTGACTACCAAGTTTCTCCTTCCCAACCAAGACATAGCAAGAAAAGACAATACTGATAAAAAGATTAATCAAAGTTGACGGTAGGCTAGTCAAAGAAGTCAAGAAATTCGTCAAGCCATTCATAATTTGTTGAAGCAACTGTGCGCTGTAGCTATTGATTAGCTCTCTAACCTGTGTCACACCACCCAGGTCTTGAATGATCTTCTGCAAAGATTTATTCTTAAGCAACCAATTAATCAAATTATTAATAGCTGAGCGGTCTTGACTAATCAAGGTGTTGATACTGTCAATCAAATCAGGAAGGACAGTGAATACTACCCAAGTAAAGATTAATCCGATAGTTGCAAAAGCCAAGAGCAGGGAAACGGGACGTTTAATTTTAGTGATAAAACCAAATGGTATAAACTTGATCAGTATTTTTTCGTAAAAAGACATTAGGATATTGACCACAAAGGCAATTCCCGCTCCAAATAAGAAGGGCTGACTGGCAACAAATATCTTGTTACAAATCGAAACAACTGTTTCCCAATAGGTATATATCAAGAAACAGCTGAAAAACAGCACAACCAACCAAATGAACTGATTCTTTGTAAACTTCATAGGCACTCCAAAATTTAAAATACCCTTCCATTATACACTAAGAAAGGATTTATTACTATCTTTGATCATAGAAAGACACTAAAACTCCACGAACTCTTGATCCGTTAAAGGATCAATCAGTTTGACAAAGTGAAAGTTCGATCCATCGTAATCAAAGACTAAGATAGCGCAATTACCTGGACAAGACTGAAAGGCACACTCCGGATCTACAGCATGGAGAAAAGTCATCAAAGTTCCTGCGTGACTAACAGCCAAAATAGATTGTTCAGGATGCCTTTCAACGATTTCCTTAGCACTCGCAACCACTCGTTCTACAAACTGATCTTGACTTTACCCACCAAACTGGGCATAGTGGTCCCCAAAATGCCCCGCAACAGATGTCTTGGGATGAAGATACTCCGGTTGACCCTCAAAAATACCGAAGTGTATTTCTTTAAGCCCCTTAACACGTTGATAATCAGTCTGTCCAGTGGCCAGTTCAATGGTATCAGAAGCCCTTTCAGTAGTCGTGCAGTAATACTGATCAAAAGTCATATCATGTTTTTCAAAATAAGCACGCACCTGCCGAGCTTGGTCCTGACCTTTTTCAGTCAAAGGGGAATCACACCAACCTTGAATCCGATTGAGTGTATTAAATAATGTCTCACCATGTCACATTAAATAGAATCGTGTCATTCTTCACCTCCATAAATATACTCTTCTTCTACTGGATTATAAACTGAGACCAGTTCAAATTGACCTTGGTCATAAGTAAAGTGTAAGATACAACAATTTTTAAGACCATGGATATCTGGGACAGGATTTAAAACACGTCTACAGAATTGCAAAATAGATGGACCATGACTAACCAGCAAGGACTTAGAACCATCGGTCATACTCTCGATGATGGCCCTAATCGTCAACCCCATACTATCCCGGACCTGGGTAGTACTCTCGCCACCAAATTGAACAAAGTAATCACAAAAGCCTTGTCTATCAGGTAAGGTTTTAGGAGTAAGATACTCTGACTGGCCCTCAAAAGCTCCAAAATCCTGTCCTCTAAGACCTTTAAGTCTTTCATAATCTGTTAGTCCTTTCGTAATTTCTAGATTATCGCTGGCTCTCTAAGAGGTCGACGTAAAGACATGATCAAAAATTGGCTCTTGCTTGGCTAGATACTGACCAGCCTTTTTAGCCTGTTCAATCCCGACTTCCGTCAAAGGGGCATCGCAGACCCCCTGAAGCCTATGCTGAACATTAAATCGTGTTTGTCCATGTCTCATTAAATAAAATTCTTTCATAATGTCACCTCTAAACCAGAAATCGGATCAATCACCTGAAGAAGCTCCAATTGTCCTTGGTTATAATCATAAACACAAATATTACAATTCCCAAAATGCACTCCTTCAGGAAAGGCTAAGTCCATGGTAATGATTAATCCCCATAAAGCCGCCCCATGACTGACAAATAGGAGATTCTCAGCATCATCTTTAGTGTGTTCTTCTGCTTTTTCTAAAACAGTCTTCAAAACCCTCTGTCCAACCTCGCGAATATCTTCGCCACCGTATGGGACCAAGAGATCTTCGAAGAATCGTGAACCTGGACGATGTTTGGGTAGGAGATGCTCTGGTTGAGCTTCAAAAGACCCAAAATTCATTTCTTTAATTCCCTTGAGCTGGGTTACAGTGTACTCAGGCACCACAATCTTAGCCGTATCAGTTGCTCTCTCTTGCGTAGATGAGTAGACAGCATCAAAAGAAATACCTTCCTTCGCAAAGTACTGCTTAGCTTGTTCTGCCTGACAGATTCCATTTTCAGTTAGAGGAGAGTCTCACCATATCTCATTAAATATAACTTCATTACTTTACCACCCTTTTTTACGATAAACCTAAATAATCTACTAAGATAGTCAATACCCCTTAATCCTTATGGTGCGGTGCTATTTGGTCTGCCACTTGCAAAAGAGCAGGGCTGGCATTTTCCATCGCATAAGAATGACTAGCCATACGCAGGAGCTCAATATCATTGTCACTATCACTAAAAGCCATAACATTTGCCTCATTCAAGTCCCAATGGTTAAGAAGCTGCTTAAGCCCCCAAGCCTTGTGCATGCCTTTTTGAATGAAGTCAATAGCACCAAAACCGCTTGGAACAGCGACAAGATTACCATCAAAATCACGATTAAAGGCTTGCGAAACCTGATTAGCCTCTTCAGGACACAGCAACATGGTAATTTTGATGAAATCATCATCTAAATCCTCCAGCCCATTCAAACGTTAATGGATGCTTCCATAGAAGCTTGATCTTCTTCTATTATCATCTCTTTACCAAAATGTAGTTTCGTTCCTGATAGCATGTAAGCAGATTTAGCACCATCAAATATAGTCGGTTTATCTAACAAATCATAATTAAAATATCTTAGTAATTTTTCAACATCATTTGATGCCATAAACTCCTGACACAGAAGCTTGCCATAGCTAACCACCTGACCACCATTTTCGGCTACAAAATGCAGGCGGTCAAAAGTCTCCGTACAGCCTCTTCCA
>OGQL01002215.1_pt1 | contig 12920 bp, 9 predicted proteins | sample 1553211 | NCBI WGS metagenome assembly OGQL01 (sample SAMEA2579942, study PRJEB22360) | human gut metagenome
CTTTACCAGACATACCTGCCAGTAATTTCCCTTCTTTATTGGGAAGTAGAGCGGTCAGCAGATAAGAGAGGTTATTGCGGGTAGTCCCTTTGGAAATTTCCATTATCTTAGCATTATATACTTTATCGGGTTGGGCGTCAAATCGTACTTGTATTGTATCTAGTGCTTGCGCTGCACGGGCAATGTCTTGAGTGACATAAATCTCCAGTTTAAGTTGGTCTATATCAATAAAAGAAATGATGGGCTGGGTTGCTTTCACATCTTGAAATTTCTCTATATATACTTCACCCACATAACCATTGAATGGAGCGATAAGGCGTGTGTCTTCCAGTTCATAGGAAGCTGTATTGAAAGTTGTTTTTGCAGTGATATAGTCTGCTTTTGCTTTTTCATAAGTACTTGCAGAAACATTTCCTTTGCCGTATAACTTTTGTATACGTTCGAATTCCGCTTTTGCCTGATGGTAGATTGCTTCGGCACGTTCTTTACGGATGCGGAAATCGCGCGGATCTATTTCGGCTATGATGCTGCCTTGTTGGTATCGGTTACCTGCGTATACATCGAAACGGTCGATGGGACCGCCTACTCGGAAAGATAACTCGGAAGTGCGAAAAGGTCGGGCAATAAAAGAGAATTCTTTGTCACCCTGATGTGAAACTGGAACAGCTTGTGTTGTTTTTACAATAAGGTCTTGTTTTTATCATTGCCTTCGGCAGCACAGGAAGAAAGTAGTGCGGCAAGGCTTAATAATAGCATGGAATGTACGTTTATCTTCATATTTTGTCTTTTAAGTTTGAAACAAAAATAAAGATTGAAGGGAGAACAGATGGGGAAGAAAATGCTGAAACCGGAAAAAGAAGACCGGAAAAAGGGAAAATGCATCCTGAATAATTTTATCAATGAAGTAAAAAAAGATTTATTCAGGCAACTTTTTATACAGAATAGCTGTTTTTATCAGTAAGATGATTAACTATAAACTCTAAAGAATAAAGCGTATGTATTTTATTTGGTACATTATTATCGGAATTATTGCTGGTTTTGTTGCCGGTAAGTTGATGAGAGGGGGAGGTTTCGGACTCTTTATTAATTTATTGGTTGGTATTGTTGGTGGTGTCCTGGGCGGCTGGGTATTCAGTTTGTTTGGTATTGCAGCAACTGGTATTATTGGCAGTCTTGTTACCTCTATTGTGGGAGCTATATTATTGTTGTGGATTGTTTCTTTGCTCAAGAGGTCTGATATTTCTTGAATTATAAGAGTAAAAAAGAACCGTCCTGACGACACGCTTGTCGGGGACGGTTCCTAAACCAAACAAATCAAAAAATATAAGTATATTAACTAATTGCTTCCACCTCCTAAGGCACGGTAAAGCATGATATGCAGTTTACAAGATTCCACATTCAGAGCGATACGTTCCAATTCACAATCCAGGAAACGTTCATCGGCCGACAGTACATCCAGATAGCCTGCGAATCCTACTTTAAACATTTCATTTGCATTATAAATAGATCGATGATGGATACGGCTTTCTTCTTCTTTCAACTTTTTGCGCTGGTGCATTTGCGATGATGCAGTAATGAGGTTTAATACTTCTTCATAGGCTTTTAATACCGTATCGTGATATCCTAACAAAGCGATGCGTTGCTGGCTTTTCGCATCATTCCATAATGCACGTATAGTATTTTGTTTGAATATAGGTGCTGTTATACCTGCACCGAGATTGTAAACCAGGGATGCAGGAGCAGTAAACCATTTATCCAGATCAAATGCGTTAAAACCTCCGTTTCCTCCAATCACGATGGATGGGAAGAAAGCTTTTCGCGCTGCAGATACGTCGGATTTACTAGCTAATAACTCCAGTTCGGCAGCCTTTATATCCGGGCGATATTGCAAAAGTTGTGACGGGATTCCTGCATCTGTGGGAAACTCATAACTACATGCAGTTTCAAATGACACTCGTTTCACCTTGAAAGGCAGTCGTCCTAATAAGGTGGCGATGGCACGTTCCTTTTCACTTATTTGCTGTTCGTTTGCAAGCAGCATTTCTTCCAATTTAAGGCGTCGTGACCGGAATTGGTCTACAGAAAGTCGGGTTACTTCACCTTCTTTCATCAGTTCATCGGTTAAATTATAAGCATCTCTGGCTGTTAGGATGGCTTCGCGTAGCACATATCGCTGTTTATCCAGTCCTATTAATTCAAAATAGTGTGTACCTACTTCTGATATCAATAAGGTGCGTGCCAGACGCATAGCTTCTACAGACTGCATCCAGCGGGATACGGTCGATCGTTTTTTATCGGTTAGCTTACCCCATATGTCAGCTTCCCATTGAAAATTGAGTCCTAGGTTGAAATTCCGGTAGGGATCTGGAATATGTTTGTCTTTTTCTAAATCGGGAGTGTTGGTGGTGCTGTTACCAACTCCGTCCATAGTGTACTCGCCAAAACGTTGTACTCCACCATCAATGCCTAATGAAAGATCGGGCAGCAGCGCTCCTTTTCCTACTCGAACTTGTGAACGGGCAATGGATATCCGTTCTATAGTTTGAAGGAATGAATGATTGTTATTTAACGCTTCGGCTATATAACTTTGCAATAACGTATCTGGAAAAAATGTTTTCCATGACATGGAAGAGATAGTAGTGCTGTCCGTTTCCCTATCCATATAGAACTTGGGTAACTCTATCTTTTCTGTCGGAGTAAGGGAAGGGGCTTTGCAACTTACCATAATCAGACAGAAAGCTCCTATTATTAAACCTGTTTTGTTTATATTGTTATTTTTCATCTTCTTCATCATAGCTGACTTTATTACGGTTAAGATGTGCAGACCAACTCTCGAAAATAAGGTAAAGTCCAGGTACAAGGAAGATTCCTACGAATGTACCGATAAACATACCTCCGGCGGCAGCTGTTCCGATGGAACGGTTGCCCAAAGCACCGGCTCCGCTTGCCATTACCAACGGGATTAGTCCGCATATAAATGCAAAGGATGTCATCAGGATGGGGCGCAGACGGCTTACGGAACCTCTAACGGCAGCATCAAAGATGCTCATTCCCTGTTTGCGGTACTGGTTGGCCATTTCCACAATAAGAATGGCATTTTTGCCTAGCAGACCAATCAACATTACCAAGGCTACCTGGGCATAAATATTATTTTCCAAGCCTGCCAGTTGCAGGAAAAAATAAGAACCGAAGATACCTGCCGGCAATGAAAGTATGACGGGAAAAGGCAGTAACAGACTCTCGTATTGTGCTGCCAGCAACAAATAAACAAACAGCAGGCAGATACCGAAAATGAGAACGGTTTGTCCACCCGAATCTTTCTCTTCACGAGTAACTCCTGACCATTCTATATCATAACCGCGAGGTAATGTCTCTTTGGCAATTTGTTCCACTGCTTCGATAACCTCTCCTGAACTGACTCCTTCGGCAGGTTCACCTGTAATCAAGGCCGAGGTGAACATATTGTAGCGTGTAATCTGGTTAGGACCGAATATACGGTCCATCGTCATAAAGTTAGAGTAGGGTACCATATTCCCGTCCTTGTTCTTGGCATAGAACTTATACAGATCTTCAGGATTCATACGATACTCTGGAGAAGCCTGTAACATCACCTTATACATTTGTCCGAAACGAATAAAGTTGGATGAGTAGAAACTGCCGATATAGGATTGGAGTGTTTCCATGGATTCATTTAGATTTACTCCTAATTTAGCTGCTTTAGCAATATCCACTTTCAGCAGATATTGTGGAAAATTAGGATTGAATCCTGAGGTTGCTCCCACAATGCGCGGATCTTCATTCAGTTTTTCTACTAATGTATTGGCAACATCGGCAAATTCTGCAAAGCTGCCTGCTGTTTTATCTTGTAAACGAAGTTCGAAGCCGCTGGCATTACCGAATCCCGGAACTGTAGGAGGCAGGAAGAACTGAATATCCGCATCTTTGATATGTGAGGTACGGTCTTTGTATATCTCTATAAGTTCGGCTGCTGTTTGATCGCGTTCACTCCACGGGGTGAGATTAATCATACCCATACCGAAATTGGCACCTTCCGTTTCAGTCATCAAACTATAACCTGCTAATGTGGAGATGCTTTCAATTTCTTTGAAAGGAAGCAATGCAGCTTGTACAGCGTTCAAGGCTTTTTCGCTGCGTTCCAATGTTGCTCCCGGAGGCGCATCTACATTGACATAAATCATACCTTGGTCTTCATTGGGAATAAAGCCTGAAGGAAGTACCTGGCTCATGCCGAAAGTGGCAAGGAAGAAAATAATCAGTGTGGCATAAGTGATTATTTTCCGGCTCAAATACTTGTGTAATCCGATATTGTATTTCTTTTCAAAGCGGTCGTACCGGCGGTTGAAAAAAATAAAGAAACGACGTAGCCATCCTGCTTTTTTCTTCTTTTTTCCATCAGCGGGTTTCAGTAACAAAGCACATAGGGCAGGCGAGAGGGTCAATGCGTTTATTCCTGAGATAACAATGGCTACCGCCAGTGTCAATGAGAATTGCCGATAGAAAATACCTACAGTTCCCTGCATGAAGCCCACCGGAACAAAGACTGCCGACATGACTAGCGTGATGGCAATAATGGCTCCACCGATTTCATTAATAGCTGCTACAGATGCTTTATAAGGAGAGAGTTTCTCATGATGCATCTTTACATGGACAGCCTCTACGACGACTATTGCGTTGTCTACTACAATACCTATTGCGAGCACAAGGGCGAATAAGGTCAACATATTTATGGAGAAGCCCAGCATTTCCATAAAAAAGAATGTACCGACCAATGAAACTGGTACGGCGATAGCCGGAATTAAGGTGGAACGGAAATCTTGTAAAAATATATACACCACAATAAATACCAGTATGAATGCTTCGAGCAGTGTCTTCAGCACTGATTGTATGGAGGCGTCAAGAAAGCGTGATACGTCATAGGAGATATTGTAATCCATGCCAGGCGCAAAACTGCTTTCTTTGATTTCTGCCATTTTGGTTTTAATATTTTGGATGACTTCCCTTGCATTGGAGCCGGGGCGTTGTTTGATCATAATAGATGCCGATGGCCTTCCGTCGGTCATAGAGGTCATGTTATAATCTTCAGAATCGAATTCGATAGTGGCAACGTCTTTCAGACGTAGCAGTGAACCATCGGGAAGAGCTTTCAATACAATCTCTCCATATTCTTCTGCTGTGCTGAACTTTCCGGTATATTGTAATACATATTGCAGTTGTTGGGGTAATTTGTCTGAACTGATACCTGTCTTGCCGGGTGCTGCTTCTATGTTTTGATTACGGATGGCTTCAGTTACATCTTGAGGTACCATGTTGTAGGCGGCCAGCCGGTTAGGATTCAACCATACACGCATGGCATAATCACGGCTACCCATGATTTCTACCAAGCCTACACCGTCAATACGTTTTAATTCGCGCAAAATATTGATATCGGCAAAGTTATAAACAAACTTTTCGGTATGTGCACTGTCCGTACTCATGATGTTCAAGTACATCAACATACTGTTTACTTCTTTTTCTGTAATAACTCCGGCACGGATTACTTCTTCAGGCAATTCGTCTAGTACGGTAGTCACACGGTTCTGTACATTTACGGCAGCTACGTCCGGATCGGTTCCCACTTTAAAATAAATAGTAGTAAGGGACATACCGTCGTTGGTACAAACAGTGGTCATGTAGGTCATGCCGGGTACTCCGTTGATGGCACGCTCTAACGGGGTGGCGACTGTTTTAGACATCACATCGGCACTAGCCCCGGTGTATCGGGCGGTTACCGTTACAGATGGGGGTACGATATCGGGAAACTGAGTGATGGGCAGTGTCAAAATAGACAGTACGCCCAAGCAGACGATAATGACGGAGATTACTCCTGAAAGTATCGGTCTTTTTATAAATAGCTTAAACATAAACTGTCCGTTTTATTTTACGATAGGTTGTTTTAATTCAACTTCTTTTCTGATTGCTTCCATATCAATGGTATCAGTCTTGATGGTAATGCCATCCTTCATCATTTGCACTCCCTCGTATACGATGGCAGTGTTAGGAGAGAAGTCTTGTGTCACATAGTAATTATTATAGCGTTCCAGCGGTTGGAAGCTGCGTACTTTTACTACACTGGCACTATCAACGGTATATACATAGGTGAAATCTTGAATTTCGAATGTTGATTTCTGGGGAACTAGGCAGATGTTGTCCATTTGGGTCATCATACGTACTTTTCCAGTCACTCCATGTTTCAGCAGTCCGTCCGGGTTCGGAAAACGGACACGGAAGGCAATGGAGCCGGTTCCTCGTTCAAAGTCACCTTCTACAGTTTCTAATGTGCCTTTGTGGGAGTAGATGGAACCGTCTGACAAAATCAGTTCCACATTATTTTCTTCGTGCTGTTTTTGTCCGCTAAGTTGTTGGCGCTTGTATTCCAGATACTCGCTTTCGTTCACTTTATAGTAAGCAAAGATCTCGGAAATATCACTTACGGTAGTCAGTAAGCTTTGCGGATTTACCAGACTTCCCGTCTTATAAGGAATACGGTCTATGTAGCCGTCAAAAGGGGCAGTGATAGTGGTGTAAGAATAATCCATCTGTGAACGTTGCATTTGTGCTTTTGCCTGTTCCACTTTCATTTGGGCTACTTCTTTTTCTTTATTGGCTTGGTCGAGTCGGATTTTTGATAAGATTTGTTTGTCAACCAGCCGGCCTATTCTTTCGGCTTCATAATTTGCCATTTCATATTGTGCCTGTGCTTGTTTGTAATTGGCTTGCGCCTCTTTTACCGTTTCGCTATATTGGTCGGAACTGAGTTGGAATAGGGGCTGTCCTTTTTTGACTTTCTGTCCTTCGTCTACATATATTTGTTGAACAAATCCTTCCACTTTGGGCTTAATTTCTACAAACTGTATAGCTTGCACATCAGCTACATATGAGCGTGGAAACTCAATGGTTGTGGGGTGAAGAATGGTGATGGGAATGAATTCTTTGTGATGTTCCTGCTTGTTGTCCGATTGACCACAAGAGCATAGCAATCCTGTGCATGTACACAGGACCGCAATTTTCTGAAAATTACTCTTCATGAAATTACGAATACAATTTAAAAAGATTAATAATTGAGTTTGAGTAAATAAAAGATCCGGCTTGCATTCAAATCTTTCAGAATACAAGGCCAATATGTATGAATATGCTTTAATGTGACATATTAAATGCGGTACACACAAAAGATAATGTGATGATGTACCACTTTCCCCGGATTTTCACTGACAGGTGTGTAACTTTGTACCGGAACTTGGGGAATAGCAAAAAGATTGACCAGCATGTCGATAGTGCAGGGTAAAAAACGACTGTTTGGCAGTTGTGCACGTCCCGACTGGAAATAATAAGTTTCTTCTCCTCTGCTTTCTTCATTGTTGTCAGAAGGCAGGGTGGGTTGTTCCATCGTTTCTACCATAGCCAGATTGGCATCAATCAGTGGAGCGCATACATCAAATTGTACGAGTAATAACATAATTACGCATACTATTCTTACCACATATTTTTTGATACCGTTGAACATGAAAGATACTTTGTTTGTCAATTCGTTTGCAAATTTAATATAATTGAACACTGTTTTCAAACTAATCATCCAAAATTAGTGAGTTTTAATATATCCTTTCTCTTTTTTGGAACTACTATCCTTTATACTGACTGAAATCTGTTATTTTTGTACTCAGTATTTTAAATAATCAGATAATATTACTTATGTTACAACCCGAATTGAAATTTCGTCGAGATAAAATACGCTATTTGATGGCTCAACAAGGCATTGATGCTGCCCTGATAGCTTGTAATGTAAATTTGCTTTATACGTATGGTGAGATAGTGAACGGCTATCTTTTTTTACCGCTTCATTCACCGGCGCTTCTCTTTGTGAAACGTCCTAATAATATTGTGGGAGAATTTGTATTCCCTATTCGTAAACCTGAGCAGATAGTGGACTTGTTAAAAGAAAATGGTATACCTGTAGCTTCAAAGATAATGTTGGAAGGCGGGGAACTGCCTTATGCGGACTATATGCGTCTTGCATCTCTTTTTCCTGAATCGGAGGTCGTGGATGGAACTGCTATTATTCGTGAAGCGCGTAGCGTAAAGACTCCGCTGGAGATTGAACTTTTTCGTCGGTCGGCTGCTTTACATGCTCGAGCATATAGTAAGATTCCCGATGTATACCATCCGGGGATGACTGATCGTGAACTATCTGTTGAGGTGGAACGCCTGATGCGACTGGAAGGTTGTCTGGGAATATTCAGAGTATTTGGTCAGAGTATGGAGATATTTATGGGAAGTGTGTTGGCCGGAGATAATGCAGCTACTCCTTCGCCTTATGATTTTGCCTTAGGTGGTAAGGGATTGGATCCGTCTTTGCCCGGAGGAATGAATGGAACTTTGTTGAAAGAGGGGTATAGTGTAATGGTGGATATAGGGGGAAACTTTTACGGATATATGTGCGATATGAGTCGTGTGTTCTCCATTGGAAAATTAAATGATGAGGCTTATGCAGCTCATCAAGTCTGTCTTGAAGTGCAGGATAAGGTTGCCTCTATGACGGCGCCTGGTGTGGTGTGCGAGGATCTTTATAATGCGGCCATTGAGATCGTGACGAAAGCTGGATTTGCCGATCGTTTTATGGGGGTGTCCCAGCAGGCACGTTTTATAGGGCACGGCATCGGGTTGGAAATCAATGAGGCACCAGTGTTGGCTCCGCGTATCCGGAGGGAGTTGGAAGAGGGAATGGTGTTTGCCCTTGAACCTAAAATCGTATTGCCGGGAGTAGGACCGGTCGGCATTGAAAATTCTTGGGTAGTTACAGAAAACGGAGCCGGCAAACTGACCATTTGTAATGAGGAGATTATAGAGCTTTGATTCCTTGGATGTAAATATTGAAGCGGAAATATCAAAAAAACGAAAAATTTTATGGTTCTTGTTCTAGTGTCATTGGGGGCAAAGTGAAGAACTTGAATATAAAAAAGATCCCGAAACTAAAAGTTTCGGGATCTTACATGGTTTGAAATACATTTCTTATTCCCACTCAATGGTAGCATTTGGTTTGGGCGACAGGTCATAGCATACGCGGTTCACATTCTTTACTTCTTTTAGAATACGGTCGGTAATTTTCATCAGAATGGACCAGTCTATCGGTTCGATAGTAGCTGTCATAGCATCTACGGTGTTGACAGCTCGGATAATAACAGGCCAGTCAAATGAACGGGCATTGTCACGCACGCCTACTGATTTGAAATCGGGTACTACGGTGAAATATTGCCATACTTTCTTGTCCAAGCCTGCCAGTTGGAATTCTTCACGCAAGATGGCGTCCGATTCGCGAACAGCTTCCAAGCGGTCACGAGTGATAGCCCCCAAACAGCGCACTCCCAAACCAGGACCAGGGAACGGCTGACGGTAGACCATGTCGTATGGTAAACCAAGTTCCACTCCGCAGGCACGGACTTCGTCTTTGAACAACTGGCGTAAAGGTTCTACTAATTCAAACTGTAAATCCTCGGGTAAGCCACCTACATTGTGATGGGATTTTACCATTTTGGCTGTTTTAGTACCACTTTCTACGATATCAGGATAAATTGTACCTTGTCCCAAAAAGTCGATTCCATTTAGCTTACGGGCTTCCTCTTCGAACACACGAATAAATTCACCACCGATAATCTTGCGTTTCTGCTCCGGATCAGTTACATTTTCCAGTTTACTCAGGAAACGGTCTGTAGCATCCACGTAAATCAAATTAGCGTTCAACTGATTTTTGAAAACTTCAATTACTGCTTCCGATTCACCTTTGCGCATTAATCCATGGTTCACATGTACGCAGACCAGATTATTGCCGATGGCTTTCAGCAACAGGGCTGCTACTACAGAACTGTCTACACCTCCGGAAAGTGCCAATAATACTTTCTTGTCGCCTACCTGGCGGCGGATCAATTCAATCTGGTCATTGACAAAGTTTGTCATATTCCAGTTAGCCTCTGCCTTGCAGGTATCAAAAACAAACGATTGTACAGCATTCTTTATTGCTTCCACATCATCCGTCAGTTGGGGGAGCTTCACTTCGCAGCATGCTTTGTCATGACCGGCAGCCATTACGGGAACTCCTGCTTTGTAAATCTCGGGAAGCACGTCAATATCCACTCCGTCAATTACATGGTTGGGACCGCCATTGATAATGACACCCTTTACATTGGGCAATGCTGTCAGCTCGGCGGCTGTGATATCGTGCGGGTAAATTTCACTATATACACCCAAAGCACGAATGGCTCTGGCAAGCACGGTGTTTTCGGTGCTTCCCAAATCCAAGATAACAATCATATCTTGTTTCATTCCGTTATGTTGTTTTTAAGTTATTAGTTGGTTGTCTATTATTCCCACTCAATTGTGGCAGGCGGTTTGGACGAGATATCATAGCATACGCGGTTTACACCTTTTACTTTATTGATTATGTCGTTTGAAACCTTAGCCATAAATTCATAGGGAAGATGAGCCCAGTCGGCGGTCATGGCATCCGTACTAGTTACGGCACGTAGGGCAACGGCACGTTCGTATGTACGTTCGTCCCCCATTACTCCCACACTTTGTACGGGTAGCAAGATTACGCCTGCCTGCCATACTTGGTGGTAAAGGGATGTTTCGTTTCCGTCCGAGTCTTTCACTTTCCAGTCTCTCAATCCTTGGATATAGATATCATCGGCGTCTTGCAGAATACGTACTTTCTCAGGAGTGATATCACCCAAAATACGTACCGCAAGTCCTGGTCCGGGGAATGGATGGCGTGTAATCAGATGTTCCGGCATACCCAGTTCACGACCTACGTGGCGTACTTCATCCTTGAATAGCAGACGCAGAGGCTCGCATAGTTTCAAATTCATTTTTTCGGGCAGTCCACCTACGTTGTGATGACTTTTGATTACAGTGCCGGTGATACTTAATGACTCGATACAGTCAGGATAAATGGTACCTTGTGCCAGCCATTTCACATCTTTAATTTTATGAGCTTCTTCATCGAATACGTCAATAAAACCTTTGCCGATAATCTTACGCTTCTTCTCAGGTTCTTCCACACCTGCCAGTTCACTGAAGAATTTTTGGCTGGCATCCACTCCGATTACATTCAGTCCGAGACATTCATAATCATGAAGTACATTTTTGAATTCGTTCTTACGCAGCATGCCGTGATCTACAAAAATGCAGGTAAGATTCTTGCCTATCGCTTTATTTAATAATACGGCTGCCACAGATGAGTCTACTCCGCCACTCAGCCCCAGTACTACTTTGTCATTTCCCAGTTGCGCTTTCAGTTCGGCTACAGTCGTTTCAATGAAAGAGGCAGCGCTCCAGTCCTGTTTCCCCCCGCAAATGTCGACTACAAAATTTTTCAGAAGCTGGGTTCCGTCTTCACTGTGGAACACTTCCGGGTGGAACTGTACTCCCCATACTTTCTCTTCCTTTATTTGATAAGCAGCGATGGCTACTTTATCTGTTGAAGCGATAATTTTGAAATTCTCCGGAATGGCGGTGATGGTATCTCCGTGGCTCATCCATACTTGTGAGTGTTCACGGACGTTCTTCAATAGTGGGTTCTCTTGGTCGAAAGTGGAAAGGTGTGCACGTCCGTATTCACGTGTGCCGGCCGGTTCCACTTTCCCACCGTTTGTATAAGACATGAACTGTGCACCATAGCAGATACCCAAAATAGGATACTTTCCGCGAATGTCACTCAAATCGACTTTAAAGGCGCTTTCATCATACACCGAGAAAGGGCTTCCCGAAAGGATAACGCCGATTATGGACGGATCATTGTGTGGAAATTTGTTGTAAGGCACAATCTCGCAATAAGTATTCAGTTCGCGAACGCGACGGGCTATGAGCTGTGTGGTTTGTGAACCGAAGTCGAGAATAATGATCTTTTCTTGCATATATATATTAAGATATGTAAATGATTTCGTGCCGCAAAGATACTCAGAAAAAATAAAAATCCGTCATGCTGTTGAGGCTTTTTATAATTGAATTGGAAAAACTTTGTTCTTCCTGCTTCCTTGTGGAAAAATATGCAAAAAAAAGATTGGAATGTTTAGGAAATGTCGGCTGGTATATAAATCACGGGCTGTCCGACAAGCATTTGAGGGCAGCCCGTTTTTTTGTGTGGATAATATTTTATTTTTTGCCAGCCTGTTCCTTCAACAAGTCACGGATTTCTGTAAGTAATACCTCTTCCTTGCTAGGGGCAGGTGGGGCGGCGGGAGCAGGAACTTCTTCTTTCTTGCGATTCAGCTTGGCAAGTAATCTTATAAATAAGAATATAGAAAAAGCAATGATGATAAAGTCGAAAGTAGCTTGTAGGAAGTTGCCATAATTCAACGTTACGGCAGGGTTTTTTAATCCCTCCACTACTTTCCAAAAATAAGCAGCTTTTTCAACTCCATCCACTACTTCGGCCGGCTTTAATTGTAGTTTCAAATCTGTAAAGTTCACGCCACCTACCAGCAATCCGATGGGAGGCATGATGACATCGGCCACAATGGAAGATACTATTTTACCGAAGGCTCCGCCGATGATGACACCGACTGCCATGTCAATGACGTTTCCGCGCATTGCGAACGCCTTAAAATCTTGCAAGAAGCTGCTTTTTCCCATTTTTTTTTATTTTAATATGAATTTATGTGCGAATATAAAAACAAATTCTTATTTTTGCACCGCGTTTAGGAAATAAATACTAAACGTTTAACAACATTCCAACGTAGAGTGTTTAAAAGCTATATTATAAAACCTTTAAAATTTAAACAAAATGATTAAAGTAGGTATTAACGGATTTGGTCGTATCGGCCGGTTTGTATTCCGTGCAGCTCCGAAAAGAAACGATATTTGAGCCTGAG
>OGQL01002245.1_pt1 | contig 12805 bp, 8 predicted proteins | sample 1553211 | NCBI WGS metagenome assembly OGQL01 (sample SAMEA2579942, study PRJEB22360) | human gut metagenome
GGTTTGATATGCCAGGCTTTTGTTTTTTCAGGTTACTAAAAATCCAACTGACCCAATATGGAAGATCTCAGTCTAATCATTCAATCTGCCAAAGAGGCTTTTGATCAGGCCGCAACGCCGGCAGCCCTTGAAGACGCGAAAGCGGTCTATCTCGGCAAAAACGGTTCTTTGACAGCATTGCTGAAGGGGATGGCAAAACTGTCCATCGAAGAAAAACGCGCTCGCGGAGCCGAAATCAATAAAGCTAAACGTGAAGTCGAAACGCTGCTCAATAATCGACGTGAAGCTTTGGCCCGCGAAGAACTCAACCGTAAATTGACCTCTGAATCGGTCGATATCACGCTCCCCGGACGTACGTTCGGCAACGGCGGTATTCATCCGGTCATGAGAACCTGGATGCGCGTCGAAGAAATCTTTAAAACGATTGGCTTTGATGTTGCCGACGGCCCTGAAGTTGAAAACGACTGGTACACCTTTACAGCTTTAAATAATCCGCCTAATCATCCGGCCCGCTCTATGCAGGACACGTTCTACGTGGACATGAAGGATGAAACCGGCAAACAGCTTCCTTTAAGACCGCATACCTCTCCGATGCAGGTTCGTTATGCCCGTCAGCACAAGCCGCCTATCAAGGTCATCGCTCCGGGAAGAACCTATCGCGTGGACTCCGATGCAACGCATTCCCCGATGTTCCACCAGGTCGAAGGTCTTTGGATCGACGAAAACATCAGTTTTGCCGACTTGAAGGGCGTCTATGTTGACTTCCTGAAGCGCTTCTTTGAAACGGACGACCTCATCGTTCGCTTCCGTCCGAGCTACTTCCCGTTCACCGAGCCGAGCGCTGAAGTGGACATGATGTTCACCAGCGGTCCTAGAAAAGGAAAATGGCTGGAAATCAGCGGCTCTGGCGAGGGCCATCCGAATGTCGTCAGAAACTTCGGTTTAGATCCGGAACGCTACATCGGTTTTGCTTTCGGTTCCGGTCTTGAAAGACTGACCATGCTCCGCTACGGAATCGATGACCTTCGTCTTTTCTTCGAAGGCGACCTCCGCTTCCTCAAACAGTTCAACTAATCGGCGAAAGGATAAAAATGTTATTTTCAGAAGAGTGGCTGCGCCATTACATCAATCCTGCCCTCAGCAGCGATGAGCTGTGCGAAACCCTGACCATGGGCGGTCTGGAAGTTGAAGGCGCCGAACCGATTGCGCCGGCTTTCACCGGAGTGATCGTTGCTCAGGTACTGACCTGTGATCAGCATCCGAATGCAGACAAACTGCATGTTTGTACAGTCGATATCGGCAAGGGCGAGCCCGTACAGATCGTCTGCGGTGCTCCGAACGTTAAGGCCGGCGTCAAGGTACCCTGCGCCACCATCGGCGCCGTTCTCCCCGGCGATTTCAAGATTAAAAAAGCCAAACTCCGCGGTGTCGAGAGCAACGGTATGCTCTGCTCCAGCCGAGAGTTAGGTATCAGCGAAGATCATTCCGGTTTGTGGATTCTTCCGGAAGATGCGCCTGTCGGAGAAGACATTCGCGTCTACGAACGTCTAGATGACAAGAAGATTGAAGTCAAAGCAACTCCGAACCGCGGTGACGCTTTAAGCGTGATCGGTGTCGGCCGCGATTTGAGAGCGCTGACCGGTGCCGAGCTTTCCCTCCCGGATTTCTCTCCGGTTCCGGCCACCTGCGACTGCGTTCACGAAGTACGCAATGAGGCCCCGGATCTTTGCGGACGGTTCGCCGGCCGTGTGGTCTGCGGCGTAAATGCGAAGGCTCCGACGCCTCAGTGGATGAAGGACCGCCTGGAACGTTCTGGACAACGTTCGATTTCTGCGTTGGTGGACATTTCCAATTACGTCATGCTCGAGCTCGGCCGTCCGACTCATATTTTTGACCTCGATAAGCTTGACGGTCCGCTGACTGTTCGCTGGGGTAAAGAAGGCGAGAAGGGCGAACTGCTCAACGGTCAGACCGTCGATATCGATCCGTATTTCGGAGTGATCAGCGACAACAACGGCATTGAAGCCATCGCCGGCATCATGGGCGGCGATCATGCCGCCGTCTCGCTGGAGACGAAGAATGTCTTTATTGAAGCTGCCTTTTGGTGGCCCAAAGCCATTCAGGGCCGCTGCAGAAAATTAAACTTCTCGACCGATGCTGCCTATCGTTTCGAGCGCGGTGTGGATTTCCAGTCCAATGTGGATCACATGGAATACATCACTCGCCTGATCCTCGAGATCTGCGGTACCTCTGAAACCAAGGTCGGTCCGGTTGTCGACGAAATCGAAGAGCTGCCCGTTCGCGAACCCGTTCGCATGAGAGCTGACCGCTGCAGGAAAGTCATCGGTGCAGATATCTCCGACGACAAAATGGCCGAGTGCTTTACTCGCTTAGGCTTCTCTTTCAAGAAAGAAGGAGACACCTTCGTTGTAGATGCGCCGAGCTATCGCTTTGACATTGAGATTGAAGAAGACCTGATCGAAGAAGTTGCTCGTCTTTACGGTTATCAGAACCTGACGGAAATTCCGCCGCTGGCTCGCGTAGCTATGCTCGAACGTCCTGAAGCAAAACTCGACCGTCATGAACTTCGCAAGAAGATGGCTGGTTTAGGTTTCCAGGAACTGATTAACTATTCCTTCATCAGTGAAGATGCTGAAGCAGACTTTGCCGAAGTGAAAGATCCGATCAAGGTTTTGAATCCGATCGCTTCTCAAATGGCTGTGATGAGAACACAGCTGATCTCAGGTTTGGTGGATCGCCTTAAGTACAACCTCAATCGCAAGGCTGACAGAGCCGCTTTGTTTGAATTGGGCCGCATCTTCAGGCGTGATCCTTCCGTTAAGGGTTCCGACTCCGCCGTTGAAGGCGTGTATCAGCCGCTGCATCTTGCCGCACTGGTATACGGTTCTGCCCGTCCCGCTCAGTGGGGAGAGAAGGCCAGAAACTTTGACTTCTTCGACTTAAAGGGCGCAGTAGAGATGCTGCTTCCGGGCCGCAATCTCCGCTTCGAAAAATCTAACCATCCTGCACTCCATCCGGGACGCGCCGCCACGGCTTATCTCGACGGCGAAGAAATCGGATTTATCGGTGAGCTTCACCCGGAATTGGCTCATAAGTATGAGCTGCCGCATTCTCCGATAGTCTTTGAACTCAAGGAAGAAGCGCTTCTTGATATCGGAGTACCGGTCAACCGCAGTCTGTCTAAGTTCCAGCCGATGTCCCGCGACATCGCCGTATTCATTGACGATGCAGTTCCGGTTCAGAAGCTGATGGATGCCGTTCGCAAGGCTGCGAAGAAGGATCCGCGCCTGCTGAGTTTGTCATCTTTCAAACTCTTTGATCTTTACAAACCCCAGGATGGTGCTAATGTAGGGAAGAAGAGCCTTGCGTTTAACATGTTGCTCCAGCGCCCGGATGCTCAGCTTTCTGAAGAAGAGGCTGATGAGGCCGTCGCCGCTGTGGTAGAAGCCCTCGCTAAAGAGGGTGCAGTCTTGAGAGATTAAGGGGAAGTCATGGCAAACATTGGTCCTGACAATTTTGAACTCGTCAAAGAGTTGCTTGGGGATAAGAACACAATGAACCGCAGCACGCTCGAAGAAGTTCTCTTCGAAGAGCTCGGCTTCAGCCGCGAGATGTCTCGAGTTTTTGTGACTCAGTTTTTCCAGACCATTTCGGATGTTTTGGCAACCGGAGAGGAAGTAAAACTCACGACACTCGGCAGGTTTGAAATCTGCGGAAGAGCCTACAAAATGTTCTTTGATCCGGAGGCCAAGGAATGGTTTGACGCTCCGACCCGTTTGGATGTCTACTTCCATCCTTCCAAGAAACTGACGGACTTTATCGATTACAACCTCCGCCAAAAGGCTTGATAGCGGATGCCTAGAAAGAAAAAGCTTCCTGAATTGCCGCCGATACCTTCGAAAAGGTATTTTCCGATTCGGGAAGCGAGCGCACTTTGTGGTGTAAAAGATTATGTCCTGAGGTTTTGGGAAAAAGAATTTTCTCAGCTCAGACCGATGAAGCGCGGAAGCCAGCGTGCTTACCGCGCAAAAGATATTTTGATTGCCCGCAGAATACGGGAGCTTCTCTACGGAGACGGCTATCGTATTGATGCGGCAAGAGAAATTTTGAATAAAGAAGACAGAGAAGCAAAAGCCGGTGCATCTGCACCACAGCTTCCGGAGACTTCTTTCCCTGGTTTTGAAGGAGCCGGGACCTTTTCTCAGCCGGAAATCGATTGGGAAGAATTTGATTCTGTCGTCTATAACTTAGAAAAAATCGAAGAGTTTTTGCACAATTAAAAAAAATCGTGTAATATCACGGTTCTTGAGTCGGGGCGTAGCGCAGCCTGGTAGCGCACTTGCATGGGGTGCAAGGGGTCGCGAGTTCGAATCCCGCCGCCCCGACCATTTTTATAAAACAGCTCGTTTAAAAACGAGCTTTTTTAATGTGTATTTGTCTAAGAAATCCCAATAAACACGGCGTTTTCCACTGTCGGATACCTTGTCTTAGTTTGTCTTTATCTCTATTCATCTGTATCTGATATTTTGCGTTTTTCAGTGATCTAGCCGGAGTCCAGCTCCGGCAGTCTCATTAAATTTCAATATCCGTACCCAATAGCGGTTCGGTCTCCGGTTCTTCAGGAACCTCTTCCGGAGTTTCAGGACCGGCTCCGGGAACTCTGACATCCAACCTGAAATATTGCAGAAGTTAGGGTATCTAGCAGAGGCCGGCCTCTGAACTTAAGGCGGCCTCCCTAGAATTCTGTTTCTTCTTCGTCATCGTAATCCTGTTCCTTTTCCGGCTCAGCGTCAGGAACAGGAACCCCGAGAGCTTCAAATAACTTCCTTCTTTTCCCTGCGATTTCTCCGAAGTAATAGCCTCCGCAGAATTTGGTCTGCATCACATTGTTCAAGGAGTCCAGAACTCTGCAGTCTCCGTCATAAACCATCGGCAAGGCGGTGTTCTTTTTGCACTCCTCACTGTATTTTCTCAGTCTCGTTCTGACGATCATTGCAATAGAGGTCGCTAAGAACTGCACAAACGTTTTACCTGTTAATGACTCGTTATCCGAGACTCGATTTCGAGAGCAGCCCAATCGGGATTTGAGCGTTTTAAATGTATCTTCAACGATCCAGCGTTCCTGGTAAGCGCACCAAGCTTTTCCGGCATCGGATATTTCGTCGCTCACGAGCACCCGGTAGCCTTTGTAGCGGAGCTTTTGATCCACTTTTTTATTGTCGATGCTGTAGCTGACGGCATCGTCTTGCTCATGTTTTTCAAACACTTCTTCTAATAAAGTTTGTTCGTTTTCATCGAGCGCCTTTCCGTTGGCTAACTTTTCCCGGACGCGATCGATTCTCTCGAACAGCCCTTGTCTGGCGTTCTCAGCAATTTGTCGATCAAAGTAGATGTGCCAGTAAAGCTCCTCGCTCTCCTGCGTCTTTTTTGTGGATTTCTGATTTTTTACAGGACTAGGCTCGTAAATCCAATTGATTTTCTTTGTCACCTGGAAGACCTGGGTATACCAATCCCTCCGGTTTAAGTCCTGCAGATTGAGCCTTTCTTCATCAATGAGTTCTTGAGTAAGACTGCCGGAGATCCCGCATTTCATATTGAACAGGAACCCGACTTTATTTCTCAGGCAGTCATTGATATTTTTTGTGCCGCTGTAGCCGCGGTCAGACACAAGGACGACATTTTGGATGCCTAGTCGGGAGTTATCAGCGATAACTCGTCTGACAGTCTGTACATCCGGAACGTTTCCATCGTAGGTTCGATAGAAGATGGGCAGCCCGCTTTTGGACTCAACCAACATCAGCAGATTAATTTGAGGAAGGTTGTCCTCGTCTTTATTCCTGCCTCTTTCTACGTTTGGCAGTTTATTAGCGTAGCTGGAAATGGAAGTCGAGTCTAAAGCCAATGTCAGCTTGTCATCATCTCCAACCTCTCTCTTCTGTTCTATTAAGCCTTCCTGTAGAGCTGAGAAGTACTTTTCTATCTGTTGCTTTTTGATTTTCCTAAAAATCCTGCCTATTGAAGATGGATGCAAAGGCGCTCCCCACGGCAGACGGGTTGCTTCGGCAAAGGTCGGATACCTAGAAATATTGTTGTCTTGATTAAGGATGATGAAGTACGCAATCGATAAAACTTTTAGATAGTCCCGGCGCTGAGGAAAGGCTGTTTTGAGAGCTTCTCCAATGGGAGATTGAACAACGAGCTGATCCAGTGCCCAGGTAGCTCCCGCGTGCAGTTGTTTGACTTCCATTGCCTGAGAGAGTGTAAAACCGCCTTCGTTCATGGGAGTAAAGACATAGTCCTTACCTTTGCGCTCGCAGATAAAGTCCCTTAATTCCGGGCGCTCAGCTAAAAAATGGTCATCCCAGCGGATCCTGCCTTCCTTCTCGCCTGAAGTAACGGTTCCGACCTTCTTGAAGCTGGCTCGATAACTTCTCTTTTTCTCAGAGTCCCACCTGTTCTTGTAGGTGTAAACGTAAAAAGCCGAAGGGCTCTTTTTAATGATGAGCGGTGGAAGCTTAGGCGTTTTCATGATTAAAATAGATTATCCAGTTAGGTAATCTAGTATAACATAAAAAATCCTTCTATTCCACTGAAATAAAAGGATTTAGTATGATTTTTAAACTTTTGGTTCTCTAGTTTTGCAATTTTTCAGTTTAAATTCTCACTTTCAATTCTATTTGCGCGACCTAAAGCGCTCGATGCTTCCGTTCTTTCTAAAGAGACGGTTTCAGATTTGACTTTTAGTTCTCGATAATTCATGAGTATTTGGAGAGGCTAATAGCCTTTTTACGCAAATCCTTAACTTAATTTGGGGTTAATTACGGTAAAAACGCGTTCCATTATTGACGAATCGTAGGAATTCCTTAGGGTGAAAATTAATCATCCCTTCGATGATTGCCTAGCTTCTGCATGGTTCACGTTACTAAGGTTAGTTGGAAAGAGCTTATGGCAAGGTTCACTCAAAATTGGTACGTATCGATTGTTCAAGGTAAAAACAATGCGAACTCGACAGGAGCCATTTTTTCTAAAGTTCCGGTAATGCCTTGGATCCATCATCGCCTTCATCCGGTGCTGGTGAGGATTTTCTTGAGATTAGGTCTTTCCAAAACGCTGAAAGAAGAAAGAGTATTTTCTCCGGGTGAACGTGTTGACCACGTGGTCCTCGCTACTAGAGGCGTGACTGCTCGTGCGATCGGCTCAACAAAAGGAGACAGTCCTGCAATTGCGCTTTCCACACCTGGTCATTTGGCGGCCGGTAACTTGAATTTCTTCTCCTGACGGCCCGAGCCGGACACTACTTAGCGATCACAAATGCCGAAGTCGCTTATGTTCCGCGGAATATTTTGGCGGAACTCGCCAAGCAAGACAGTCTAATCAACGAACTGCTGCAAGTTCAGTTTGAACTTGCCAGTCTCTCTGATCGAGTGGGCGTCTGCTGTTTATCGCTATTGAGTAAGGAAGACAAGCTAAAGGCATTTACTTCGACTTGGGCGCTCAACTTCGGCACAAGGTTTTTAACAGAGAAGGCCGAAAGATGATTCGAATGCCGGTTCCTTTGACGAGAAAATATCAGGTTCTGGTCACTAACTGCTCTTCGGTTTGGCTCGACAAAGTACTTCATAACTGGGTTCGGGAGAAAAAATGGGAGCGAGACTGAGAATTCGTACTCGTGAGTCCCGAGCTTTTGGACCGTACTACCGCTGGCTGAGAGGATGTATGGATGAAGCGGATACCTACAACTACCCCAAAACTTTGTCTGAGCAAATCTTTTTCGAAAGTAATCCTGCTTGATCGTACTTTTTTCTGATCTGAAATACTAAAAAGCCTTGAAGACTGAGAAGTCTCCAAGGCAAAAATCACTTATCACGCTGTTTCTACGTTAGAAACGCTGAGCCAAACCGGCACCGAGACCCGAATTTTCCTGCGTCTCGTTCTAGGCGAACCGATTTCACATAGATAAAAATAGGCAAAGGAGCCGTCTTTTTGTGCCAAAGGCGCAGTCGGCAGAAACATTTTTTAAGCCGACGCTTTGTCGTTAGAATCCTTTTTCAAGTTCAGGCGGCAATACAGCCGGTCTTGATTCAACTTCAATTTTCCATGCGGTGTTTCTGTGCTTTTTCGTTATTGCGTCCCTAAGGCTGTTTCGTCGACCGAGTTTTATCCGATTCCCTATTACGAATTGGTTTATCTGGAAAACCAATGCTTCACGATTGAGGCTGATAGCCAATACCAAGCGGACGAAAAAGCTTATCGTTTTCTCGCCAATCTGCAGAAGAAACATGATTTGGCTTACGAGAAGCTTTTGGATGAACAGGGCATCCGCTTTCGTAAAAGAGAGGAAATCATTGAGCGTCGTCCGATTTATCTGAGAGATCTTCGAAGGCCCGGAGATCTGGATACTTTCGGAAGTCAAAAAGATCCCAAAGTTTGGAATGAATATCGTCTGAACGATTATTACCGGGAAACAGAGCTCCCTGAAAACTTCCAAGTCTCAGGCTACCGCTATGAACAGAATCCGTCGGGAGGCCAATACCGTTTCTTCAGGCAGTTAACGGATCATCAGTTTGCCTACGGACTGGTCTTTCTTTTGATTGTTGTTCTGTTAATTCTGCTTCTTCCCCAGTTCCGCGGACTCGGAATGCTGGATGTGCTTAATTTGGATTGATATTTTTAGTACCTGAAGGCCGAAATCAAATATCTCCACTCTGAGCGATCTTAGGACTTTGTTAGCAACCTCAGCAATTACAATCCAGCATAAATAGGATCAACATTAATTAGTTGAGGCTCAAAATTACTGCGAAGAATAAAACCACACAGAAGTCTGCGTTGACTTCTGCTAAGCCGCAGCGTGCCATCCTGGCTGCCGGAGTGGAAGCGGCTGAAAAGGCAATTGAACGGGAATTGAGGACGGCCGGATTCCCGATGGAAATGGACGACCTGAAAGAGTATGTGATGCTTTCTCATAAGGGCATCTCCTCTGAGGTCTTTGATCGCGCTTTCAATAAATTGAAAGAGGCAGGAAGAATCTTTACGAATCGGGAAGACATTGTTCTCCTGACCTCTTCTGCCAAACTTCATACCGGCGTGGTGCAGGGACACCGTGACGGATTCGGATTCCTGATTTGCGAAGAAGACGTTCCCGATATGTACATCTCTCCGGAAGAAATGACCAAAGTTCTTCCCGGAGATATTGTTGTCGCTAGAGAAGCAGGAACCGACTACAGGGGTCGAGTTTTAGCCGATATCGTCGAACTTGCCGATCGCAAGTTAAAACGCATTGTCGGCCGCTTTGAACTGAGACGCGGCGTCGGAATTGTGGTGCCTGAAGACGCAAGAATTTGCAAAACGATCTTAATTGCACCGGGCCGCTCTTTAGGCGCAACGCCTTCTCAGATCGTCGTGGCCGAACTTGAAGATAAAGGCCTTCTCACTAATAGTCCTGTCGGCCACGTAGTCGAAATTTTGGGAACGATCGACGAGCCGGGAATGGAAACAGAAATCGCGGTTCGTAAATTCGATCTTCCCTACAAGTTCTCCGAAGAAACAAAGAAAGAAATTAAGCGTTTCTCTGACTCTGTAACGAAGTCCGATCTTCGAGATAGAGTAGACCTCCGTGATATTCCGTTTGTGACGATTGACGGCGCAGATGCCAAAGACTTCGACGATGCTGTTTACTGCTTACCTGTGGAAGAAGGCAAATTCCGTCTGCTCGTAGCCATTGCCGATGTTTCTCATTACGTCAAACCCGGTTGCTCTATTGATAAGGACGCTCAGTTAAGAACAACGAGTGTCTACTTCCCGAGACGCGTTATCCCGATGCTGCCGGAAGAGCTTTCTAACGGCTTGTGTTCTTTGAATCCGCAGGTTGACCGCTGCACCATGGTGTGCGACGCGATCATTGGCGCCAACGGATTGGTAGAAGCCTACCAGTTCTACCCAGCTGTGATTCGTTCGGCGGCACGACTGATTTATGACAATGTTTGGGCCGCACTCTGCAACCCGAACGGTCCTGAAGCCAAGGTCATGGAACACGTGCTTGGCAACGTCCAGGATCTCTATGATCTTTACAAGAATCTGATCAAGAGCCGTGAATTGCGCGGCGCGATGGATTTTGAGACGGTTGAAACTTATATTGTCGCCAATGAGCAGGGCAAGATCGAACAGATTCTGCCGCGCGAACGCAATGACGCTCATCGCCTCATTGAGGAAATGATGCTGGTGGCAAACACCTGTGCAGCCGACTTCCTGCAGAAGAATAAGGCTCCGTGTCTCTACCGTGTCCATGAACCGCCCAGCCAGGATCGTCTGGAAAAAGCCAGGGCAACTTTGGCGCCGTTCGGCGTGACGCTGCCCGGCGGAGATTCCCCCACTCCGGGAGACTATGCCAAGGTGCTGGAATCGATCGCTGATCGTCCGGATAAGGCAATGATTCAGACGATTTTGCTGCGCTCCATGCAGCAGGCCGTCTACAGCCCGCATAACGTCGGTCACTTCGGCCTGGCTTATGACGCTTATACGCACTTCACCTCACCGATCCGCCGTTATCCTGACTTGCTGGTGCATCGCGCTATCCGAGGTATCTTACGGCGCCGGAAATACGTGCCGAAGATTTTGGTTGAACCCAATGAAGCGGATGTTCCGGTTCAGACAAGAGAAATCATCTGCAAGGCAAAACCCGATGACAAGAAGAAGGTTGCGCATATCGACTTGTGGGAAAAGCTCGGCCTTCTGTGTTCTGCCCATGAACGCCGTGCCGATGAAGCCAGTTACGATGTAATGGCTTGGCTGAAATGCAACTATATGCAGAAGAAACTCGGCCAGGTCTTTAAAGGCGTGATTTCGGGTGTAAGTCCCTTTGCAATCTTTGTGACGCTTGAAGACTTGTATGTCGAAGGCGCGATTCATATTTCCGGCCTTGGGGATGATTACTTCGTCTTTGACGATAAGTCCAATGAAATTTACGGCGAAGACTCCGGGTTGCGTTATCGCTTGGGCGACGAGCTCACTGTTAAGGTTGCCCGCTGCGATCTCGACGCAAGAAGAATAGAATTCGCTTTGGTTTCGAAGAATCGTCAAAGCAGGCCGAAGACCGAAGCCAAAAGGAAAACCGTAAAATCTTCTGCCGCGCCGCGTAAGCCGGCAGCGAGAAAAACGAAGAAAGCACCGTCTGTTGCAAAGAAACGCTCATGAAAAAAGAAGATACAGTCCTAGCCGGCTTCCATGCCGTGTCCTCGAGAATGAAACGCGATTCTTCGTCGATTCGCATCGTCTACTATGATCCGAAGCGCCGCGATCAGCGTATGCGCAGGATGATTGAAGAGATTGAAAAGGCCGGCATTCGTTTGATGCAGGCCGACAACAATCGCCTGGACGGCTTTTCTCATGAAGTTCCGCATCAGGGTTTGATTGCTTTAGCTGCACCGATCGATATCGGCATGTCCTTCGACACATTGATGGATAATCTCGCCGGTAATCCGCTTCTACTGCTTTTGGACGGCGTGACCGATCCGCGCAATTTCGGTGCCTGCCTCCGTGTCGCTGATGCGGCAGGAGTATCTGCCGTAATCACGCCGAAAGACCGCTCCGCCACATTAACGGCTGCGGCAGTGAAGGCCAGCGCCGGCGCATCTGAAACCGTTCCGATTGTGCGAGTTACGAATTTGGCGGGTTCGATTGTTGAGCTCGTTGACGCCGGTGTTCCGATCATCGGCACAGCCGGTGAAGCTCAAAAGACCATTTATGAATTTGATCAAAAGGGCGCTTTCGGCTGGGTACTCGGCGCCGAAGGCGACGGGCTTCGTCAATTGACGCGCCGCCGCTGCAGTGACTTGGCGAAGATTCCGATGCTGGGAACGGTCGAAAGTCTGAATGTTTCCGTTGCCGCCGGTATTTGTTTGTTTGAAACCGTGCGTCAGCGTACTGTTGGCTGATCAGTATCCGCCTTAAGCGGAATCTGAAGTTTGCAAAGTCAGAGGTCGTGCTAAATCACGACCTTGATTTTTTGATCTGTTGCAAGTCCTTTCCTACAGATCCCGGCACGGAGCCCTATCTGATGGGAAAAGCGGCTCCTCCATGAAAGACAGGTGTAGCCAATGTGTTTTTTGCAACGATTAACGAACACCGGAGAAATAATTTCTCTTCAGGAGTACTCAAGGAAGGTTCAACTATTAGAAAATTTCTAATAGGTCGATTCGAATAGTAGAAAACGCAGCACACACCATTCAACCCAGATGTTCGTAGAGTAATAGGCTGAGCAAGCAGGTCTCATTTTCATTAAGGCTATTCCTCGACTTGTTTTTCGTAACTAATTTAGTAATCAGGATTTTTTTCTACTGAAAGTGGTGTAGAATCACGCACTTTCTAGTCCTTGTCACACCGGAAGACGCTCCGGGCGACTATTTTCCATAAGGAGGTTCAATGCGTCACTATGAGATTTGCTTCATCGTCCATCCTGATCAGAGCAAACAGGTTCCGGCGATGATTGAGCGTTACAAGGCTGCTGTGGAAAGCCACGGCGGTAAGATTCACCGTCTCGAAGATTGGGGCCGTCGTCAGCTGGCTTACCCGATCGAGAAACTCGTGAAAGCCCACTATGTTCTGATGAACATCGAATGCGGCCCCGAAGTTCTTGAAGAACTCGAAAACAATTTCCGTTACAACGACGCCGTTCTTCGTCACCTCACCGTGAAAATGAAGAAGGCTGAGACAGAACCTTCTCCGATGATGAAGGCTGTCGAGAAAGAAGAAGCCCGTAAGGCTGCCAGCGCTGCTGCTGAAGCTGCTG
>OGQL01002250.1_pt1 | contig 12783 bp, 8 predicted proteins | sample 1553211 | NCBI WGS metagenome assembly OGQL01 (sample SAMEA2579942, study PRJEB22360) | human gut metagenome
TTTGGTGCGTCCACGGTAAACCGGTTCAAAAGATTTTTAAATTCGAGTCTCTTACACAGCAAATAGGCTTCCTCTGTATACAGAGAAGCCTTTCCGTCTATCTTTGCATTGGCAAAATCATAATCCACCGGAACATCTGTGATGATGGTTGCAAGTTCTTTGCTCATCACTGCCTGATCCCAGTATTCTACAATATTTTTGGATGCACGCGGTGGCTTTACCACATCCGCATGTGCATGAACTTCCTCAATGCATCCATACTGTCCGATCAGCGCAGTCGCTGTTTTTTCTCCAATTCCCGGCACACCCGGAATATTGTCTGCCGTATCCCCCATCAGGGCTTTTACGTCGATAAATTCCTTCGGTGTCACCTGATACCGTTCTTTGACATCTGCCGCCAGATAATCTTCAATCTCTGTTCCGGTACGCTTCGTCTTTGGAATACGAATCCTGACATGATCCGTAGCAAGCTGCAGCAGATCGCGGTCCCCGGATACGACAGAAACTTCCATCCCGGCACGCTCTCCCATTCCGGCAAGTGTACCGAGAAGATCATCGGCTTCGTATCCTTCCATCTCAATGGTACAGACCCCCATCGCCGCAAGCATTTCTTTCATCAGCGGAACCTGCTGCCGCAGGGCATCATCCATCGGTTTTCGTGTTCCCTTATATGCCTCATACATTTTATGACGAAAAGTTGGTGCATGAACATCAAATGCAACCGTCAGATAATCCGGCTGTTCCTCCTCTAATATTTTAAAAAGAATATTCAAGAATCCGTACACGGCATTGGTATGCAGACCTTCGGAATTTGTCAGATCCGGCAGTCCAAAAAATGCACGGTTTAATATGCTGTGTCCATCAATCAGCACCAGCTTTTCACTCATTACTTCTATTTCCTTCCCGGCCACGGTTTATATTGCCCGTGTTGCCTCCTTCAGCCATGCCAGCTCCTCTCCCTGCAGATACGGGGAAACAACTTTGTATACATTGGCATGGTAATCATTCAGACGTTTCTTTTCAACCTCCGTCATCTGTTTCGGATCGATAGCATCCAGATCAAACGGAACATAGGTCAGATTTTCAAAATACATAAACTGACCATATTCATTTTTTTCGCCTTTTTGGCATACTAATTCGTTTTCCAGACGTATTCCGTATTTTCCTTCGATATAAATTCCCGGTTCATCCGTAGTTACCATTCCTTCTTCAAAAACAGCTCCCCCAGGACGATCCTCAGTTCCTTTATAGCGGAATGCATTCGGTCCTTCATGCACATTGAGCACATATCCCACACCGTGTCCGGTCCCGTGTTTAAAGTCAAGTCCGGCTTCCCAGAACGGTTCACGCGCGATAATATCAAGGTTCATCCCGCTGCATCCATACAGGAAACGGGCATTTGCCAGATTCATATTGGATCTGCATACACGGGTAAAATCCGCTTTCATCTCTTCTGTCACCGGTCCGAGTGCAAATGTTCTCGTAATATCTGTCGTACCTTCCAGATAATGTCCTCCGGAATCCACCAGAAGAAGTCCCTCCGGTTTCAGTGGAACATCACTTTCCGGTGTTGCTGCATAATGTACGATTGCTCCATGATCCGCATACCCGCAGATCGTATCAAAGCTCAAATCCAGCAGGCCTTCCTGTTCTCTGCGGAGACTCTCCAGATAATCCGATGCGGAAATTTCCGTCATTGGAATTTTCCCCACATTTTTCTTCAGCCAGTACATGAATCTGCACATTGCCACTGCATCTTTTACATGGGCTTTTCTCGTATTGGAAATCTCTGTCTCATTTTTGACAGCTTTCATCTCCAGCGTCGGATCTTCTGCATCTATCATCTGTGCAGACTCCGGCAGATTATTACAGATTTTTGTATTAACCACAGCGCGATTAAGCAGAATCGTCTGATTCTCCAATGTTTTTACATACTCATAAAATGCCTCATACGGACGCGTGGTAATTCCATTCTTCTGCAGATATTCCCGCAGGGTATCATCGACAACTTCTTCCTGCAGGAACCAGATGCACTGTTCCTGTGTCAATGCCAGGTAGGAAAGAACAACCGGTACATAACTGATGTCATTTCCACGTACATTCAAAAGCCACGCAATATCATACAAAGAAGCCAGCAAATGCACCTCTGCACCTTTTTCCTTCATTTTTTCACGGACTGCGGCAAGCTTATCTTTTGTACTTCTTCCACTGTATGCTTCATCCAGAATCCACACAGGTTCTTTGGACATCGGCGGACGATCTTTCCAGATCTGTCCGATCAGATCCTCCTGTACATAAAGTTTTCCGTGTTTCTTTTCTGCGATCTGCTGCAGTTTTGCGCCCCATCTTCCATTGACAACCCTTCCGTCAAATCCGATGGTCCCGCCCTCTTTCAGCGTCTGTTCCACATATTCATCAACCGTAGGGACATGTTCCTCTCCCATACGGTACAGTGTCACAGTTGTTCCTTCTAACTGCTTTGCCGCCTGCACAAAATATCTTCCGTCTGTCCACAGTCCGGCCTTAGTCCGTGTAATCACTGCTGTTCCGGCCGAACCGGTAAATCCGGTAATAAATCTTCTTGCTTTAAAATATTCTCCAACATACTCCGATTCATGAAAATCAGCGGTTGGCACAATATAAACTGCAATGTCCCTTTTTTCCATCTCCTGTCTGAGCGCAGCAAGTCTTTCCGGTATCATTGCATGTCCTCCTTCATTTCAAAAAATTTCGTATCAAGTTCCGGATAAGAACGTTTCAGGGAAATCGGTTTTCCGGAACGGTTCAAAAAGCAGTGGCTGCTTCTCGCCGTCGTCCGCAGTTCTCCGGTTTCCTTGTCCGTCATCACATACTCGACTTCCATCTTAATTCCGTTATATTTCACCAGTTTCGTCTGAATCACAACGGTATCATCAAAATGTACCATACTGTGATACTCTACCGCAATGGATAAAACCGGACTGATAATTTCCATTTCTTCCATCTGTTTATAGCTCAGCCCCATCTGATCCATCAGATCCATTCTCGCTTCTTCCATCCATTTCACATAATTGCTGTGATGAATGATGCCCATCTGATCCGTTTCGTAATATTTTGCATGATGTTCATATGGGCGTAATTTTATACCGGTCTGCTGTCCGGCAACCTGTATCTCGTTTCTCATATCAGACACCTCCTGTACAGAAACTTAACATCTATATTATGCCACAAGCAGACCAGAAATTCAATGAAGTTTCATGGTTTCCCGGTGGTGTTCCGGCACTGCATGAACCGTAACGTTTACTGTTCTTCATACACCTCTTCATAATCGCTCTCATCTGCAAATAAAACATACTTTCCGTCCAGATATCCCATATATCCGTTTTCTACCACATATCCCTTCATATTTTGTCTTCTTCCTTTCTTTTATTTCCCGTTCTTTTTGGTTGAAGACCTTGAATGAAAAACTAAAACCCAACTGAAAATACGTCTAATAGTCAAAATTCTGTTCTGAGGTCAAATAAAGCCCTAATAATGGATGTTCAAATTCAAATATCATGCTATAATTAAGGCATTCCAGATAGCAGGTATATATTTGTTTGCATGATTAACAGACGGCTGGCTACTTGTTATGCAAAAGTAAATGCGACCCGTCTATTTAATACCTATTGACAAATCGATTACTATCTGCAGCTTCGGTCTAATTACTTTTTAACGAATAAATCTGGCATTAAATGCACTTCATCTGGCGGGATGAGGTGCATTTTTAATAATGACATTAATGCTTTGAAATCTTCATCATCCTCTTCTACGAGCTCGTATGGACTTTTATTTCCAAGTCCAGGACGTTTTACACTATTGATATGATTCATTAATAAAGTCATATCTTCTTGCGTGTATGGGTTTAAGCTTTTTCCTTTTGGCACGGCATAACGAATAAATTCATGATTCTTCTCGATACACCCTTTTTGCCATGAAGCCATTGGATCACAGTAATAAAGGCTTGTTCTATAAACTAGGAAGCCATCCTCATCCAGCGTAAGTTCTAACTCATCTACCTTCTTGAATTCGCTGCCGTTGTCAGTTAATATAACCGGAAACAACCGTCTAAAAACATCTATTCCCAATCCTGTCTCGAGATAGTCCAGAACCCTTTTTACGGATTCTGCTTTTCCATCTGGCATCAGGAATAGTAGCATTACGTTGTTCTTTCTAAAGATCATTGTAAGCAAACGCTTTCCAGATTCTCTAACGCCTTTTACAGTATCCATTTCTGTTACTTCATCTTCTGAATATTTGAATTTCATCGCATACTCAAAATCCTCATATGTCCTACACTGTCTATACTCCATTGAGTGAAATCCATTGATATCGTTGTACTTTTTCTTTCGTGGTTTGTAGCCTGTCTTTCTTCTTAAATCTATGTTTTTAATAGATAAGGCACCTTCATCGATATAGTTATAAAGTGTTCTCAAACACACTGGCATTTCATTTTCATGTTCTGCATATATGTGTGTTAAAGGCTGGCCTTTCTTAACAAGTCGAGTCACAAGTTCATCCAATTCTTCCTTCTTTTCATCAGAAAGTCTAACTCCTTGTCGACTCTCCGATCTACGACGAGTTACAGCTGCATCAGCGAATTTCGCACTGTAAATATACTTATCTTTGTTGCAAAGCTTTTTATCCTTACAGTTATTACAAACATACGGAGGCGAATCAAACTTATGGCAAGCAACTGATACATATCTATCGCATACCTTGGTACAATCCACTCCTCTGCAAAGTCTACACTTTGTATTACAGGCTTCTTCATCACAGCCGCACAAATTCCTTACTGTGCATTGTCTTGCCATGCGGCAATCTTTTCCATTCGGGTAATTACCTTTAATGAAGGTTCTGTTTTCTTTAACTTCATGTGCAATAGTAGATGGATGTCTGCGAAGTCTTTTTGCTATTTTTTTGAATGACTCCCCGATGCATATCCCAGTTTCTATTGCTATTCGATCTGACAGGTCCATTTGTCCGCTAGCATTGTAATAATTCATATCTGCTCCTTTCCCAGCAGATAGTAATCGATATAACCAATATATCATGCCTTGGAAAGGGCTGTAGAAAAAGTAAACTAGACCTTTTATAGCCATTTTCAGTTGTCAAAGTACAGGTTTAATTTTTCATTTTAGGACACTTTTTCCTATATACTACTTCTTTTGCCGTCCCATAAACCGTACACTTTCCTATATTTCTTCCCTAATCCCTTATTTTTATTTTCTATTATATCACATTTTTACATCAACCGACCTTTTTCAGCAAAAAATATAACAAAATCCATCCATTTTCTCATTTCAACAGAAAAAACGCCCATATCCATGGCACCCGCCACGAACACAAGCGTTTCATCCTTTCCCAATATGTAATTCTCACACTCTGACACAATCCCGTGTGATCTCCTTCAGCGAAGCCACACCGCACATTGCCATCGTATCTTTCAGTTCGCTTCCGATCTTATTGACATAAGTCTCGACGCCTTCCTGCGCTCCGCCATACACGGCAGTCACAAACGGACGGGCAATGATCACCGCATCGGCTCCCAGTGCCAGTGCCTTAAACACATCCACACCGGAACGGATGCCTCCGTCGACAAAAATCTTCATGGAGCCATCGACTGCATTTACGATCTCTTCGAGCACCTCTGCGGTGGCAGGACACTGATCCAGAACACGCCCGCCGTGGTTTGACACAACGATCGCATCGGCTCCGGCTTCTTTTGCCTTCATGGCACCCTTGACGGTCATGATTCCTTTAACGATAAACGGCAGCCCTGCCGCCTGTTTCACTTCACGCAGATCCTCCACCGATTTGCTTCCGGCCGGTGGTGTCAGATTCTTTAAAAACGGCAGTCCGGCCGCATCGATATCCATTGCCACGGCAAAGGCACCGGAATCCTTTACCATCGCCATTTTCTCCCGGATCACTTCGATGTTCCACGGCTTTACGGTCGGAATTCCCAGTCCACCGGCATTTTTGATCGCTTTTGTGGCTGCGACCATGACATTGCTGTCGGTTCCGTCTCCGGTAAAAGCAGCGATGCCGGATGCCGCACAGGCGGAAACGAGAATATCGTTGTAGGAAATATCATTCAGGCAGTCTCCGTAGTGCAGCTGCACGGCACCTACCGGACCGGCAAAAAACGGATACTGAAACGTTCTGCCAAACAGTTCCAGTGTCGTATCATATGGACGGTTTTCGACCAGCGTGTCCATCTGGACACGGATTTCTTTCCATTTGTCATAGTTGCGGATGGCGGTATCGCCGATGCCTTTGGCGGACATGACAATACAGCCGTGACGTCCCAGCCCCGGCATCTGGTTTTTACAGGCTCTGCCGTTACATTCCCAGCACGCCTTACAGTAAGATCCGATACGGCCTCTCGCCTGTTCGATACACTCTGTATAATTCATAGGTCTGTTCCTTCTTCCTTTGTCTGTAAATCAGAATTTTTATCTATCATGATTCATACGCCAGTCGATGCATCGTTTCAGATAATGCACATAATCCGGGTTCTTACACATTCCCTTGCCCGGAGTATCGGAGATCTTTGCGACATCCATACCGTTGCACAGCGTGGTTTTCATGACGATATTCAGTGCCGGTACCTCCGTATCATTCGAGATATAGGTGCCGATTCCAAAAGCCACCTTTGTGCGGTTCCGGAAATGTTCATACAGTTCGTGTGCCCGTGCAAAATCAAGAGAATCACTGAACAATAAAGTTTTATTTGCCGGATCGATTCCCAGTTTCTGGTAGTGCGCGATCATTTTTTCGCCCCACTGCACCGGATCTCCGCTGTCATGACGCACGCCGGAGAATAACGTTGCATAGGTCAGCTGGAAATCCCGCAGGAAACAGTCGGTCGTAATCGCATCGGTCAGTGCAATACCGTTTAACACGCCATACTCGCGTACCCAGGCATCGAGCGCATACCAGTTGGAATATGCCGGGTTATGTTTGTGATTTCCCTGTCCGACACACATGATCCACTCATGTGCCATGGTTCCGACCGGTGTCAGATTGTATTTTTTTGCCAGATAGACGTTGGACGTTCCGACAAATTCTGACCCGTGAAATTCTGCTTCTTTCAGCTTGCGGACAGCAAGCTCCTGTGCCTCTGCGGAAAGCCGGCGGCGCAGTCCGAATTCACTGAACGAACCGATCTCGTATCTGCCGCTGGCATCTTTGATCTTCTGCTCCAGACGTTCCCGGAAACTGGCATAAAGCCTGTCATAATCGTACGCCATACGGAAATACACTTCGTTGACAATCGCCAGTGTCGGGATCTCATACAAGGACGTATTCAGCCAGGTACCGAATGTCTCGATGGAAAGTCCGCATTCCGCCTCATCCGAAATCTTAAAATCCTCATAGCGCGGCTGCCACAGGCGCAGGAAATCAATATAGCTTCCCTTGATCCATGTAATGCGGTTCAGATATTCCAGCTCTTCCTCCGTAAAACGCAGACTGCAGTATGCCTTAATCTGCTCTTTGATCTCCTGCACCATCTCTGCCGTAAAGTGCACATCGGTATTGCGGCACTTGAATGTCCATGTTGTTTTATAGTCGGAGAACTGGTGATAGATGGCCTCTCCCATACTGAATTTGTACATGTCTGTTTCCAGCAGACTGGTGATGATCTGATTTAACTTCATAATTCTTCTCTTTTCTTCTTACTTAAATAAGATACAATTACTGTATATCCACCTGACAGGTTTTCATCGCTTCGATCGCCGTGCGGTGCGACTCCGGTGTCACGCAGGCGCATGCTTTTTCAATCACGCACACGCGCGCTTCCGGAACAAAGGCTTTGGCAATCATGACATTGCTGATGACACAGATACCCGTGCACACGCCACAGAAATCAATCTGTGCCTCTGCATCACCGCAGTACTGCTTTAAGCACTCGCCAAGCTGCACACTGCCAAATGCCGGCTTACAGATCGTCTCGATCTGTTCTTTGGAATAAAAGGATGCTGCCTTACGGATCACAGGCGCAATCTCCCAGCCTTCGGTTCCTTCGATGCAGTGCACGACGGGCAGCCGCTTTCCTTCCTGCGTATCCAGATAATTACTCTGGTGCGTGTCTTGGGTGAAAATGATTCTGTCATACACGCCTGTTTTTATCACTTCCGCGACCTTCGGAATGACTGCTGCACACTCTGCATTGCCCAGCGGTCCGGTCGTAAAATCGTTTTGCATGTCAACGACAACTAATATTCTTTTCATAGTCTCTCCTGTGCTTCCCTTTTTCTATACACGATAACGGTTAAAACAGGAATACATCTCCTGCACCCGCGGCATGGCATAACCGCCGGAAACGATACCGTTTTCTGCCAGAAAACGCATGCCGGACGTTTCGAGTTCTTTCTGTAACTGTACAACGACTTCGGCAATTGTCCGTTTGCCGTCCACCAGGTGTTCAACCGCATATTTTAAGAGCATGCCAAGGCACGCAGTCTGTTCGCTGTCGATCAGCTGTTCTAAATACCGCAGATCCACGGTCTGCTTTCCGATGGCAAATCCATCCGTTCCCATGGTTTTTAATTTTAACCGCTCCGGCTCATTTTTGCGCACGGCTCCGCTCCGGTAATCCCTGCGTTTTGTGGCACCGTTTTTATCTTTTTCCATGATCCGGTGACTGTGTGGCAGGGCGAACGGATGTGGCTTTTCTTCTGAAATCGGAAATTCTTTGCACAATGCCTTCGCCTTTTTTGTGATGTCAACCGGCTTGTAGCGGTCCATCTGGATCACGGTATCCGCAATATGGAAAAAGGCACCGGAACTGCCCGCTACCAGGATGGTAGAAATTCCTGCCTGCTCATACAGCTCGCGCGCACGGGAAAGAAACGGCGTGATCGGCTCTTTGTCCGGACTGACTACTTTCTGCCTAAATGCATCCCTTACCATAAAGTTCGTCGCAGACGTATCCTCATCCAGCAGAAACAGGCGGCTTCCCGCCTCCATGCCTTCCACGATCCCGGCTGCCTGCGATGTGCTTCCGCTGGCATCTTCCGTTGAAAAATGATGGGTATCTTTTCCGTTTGGCAGGTCATTGATAAACATGGAAATATCGACATCTTTGATAAACCGTCCGTCCTCCGAACGAAGTTTTAAGGCGGTCTCATCCGTGATCACAAACTCTCTGCCGTCCCCTGCAATATGGTTATAAACGCCCAGTTCGAGTGCAGTCAGAAGTGTGGATTTTCCATGATAGCCGCCACCGACAATCAGTGTGATTCCTTTCGGGATTCCCATACCGGTGACCGCACCCCTGTGCGGAAGCTGCATCGTCACCCTAAGGGATTCCGGAGAGGTAAAGGCTACGGACTGTTTCATCGGCCGGGAGGAAATCCCGCTTTCCCGTGGCAGTACCGCATCATCGGCAACAAATGCAACCAGCCCCTGTTCTTTCAGCTGGTCACGGACTGCCTGCTGGTCTTCTGCCAGTTCCACGGCATCCCGGATTCTGCGGGCATCGAGATTCTTATAATAAAATGAATGCTTTACACATTCCGGCAGATAGGTAAACAGAATTTTCTCCAGTTCCCTGGCATTGATCGTCCGTCCGTTTGCCGGAAATCCTACCGCAAAACGCGCGGTGATTTCTTTTTCGTTCACTTCACAGGCTGTCCGGGTCAGAATCTCCTGTCCGCAGTGAGTTACCGAGATCAGGCCGCTCTTGCCCGATCCCTTCGCCTTAAATGTAAAGTGGTTGATCTGTGCGGCAAACGTGCGCAGCAGTTCATCTGCCAGTGCTGTGCGCGTCCGTGTATTTTTCATGGCATATTCCGGAAATGCCGCTGCCTTTGCATCCACGGTCACGCGCACATGGGAAGGTGCCGCAAAAGGATCTCCCTGCACATGATCGATGGATAACACATAGTCTGCAAACCGGTAACTTCCCCGCAGGGATTTGTATGCCGGATAACTTTTATGATCGATACTCCGTAACGTTTCTCGTAAATTGCTGTCTGATTGCATAATGACTCCTGTTTTCTTTTAAACGGAATGGTTCCGCTTTTCTTTTTTCTTTAACAGCGCAGAAGTATCGAGTGCCTGGGAAGCCGTTTCCTCCGGTTTTGTTTTCTTTATCTTTTCCATTGGTTTTTCAGCTTCCGGCTCCGGCTGCCCGTCTTCTGCTGTTTTTTCTTTTGTCATTATAGCTTTTTTTGCCGGTCTCGTCCAGTGTGGCATTGGTGGAACATAGGCAAACCGCCGCATGGCGATATCTGCCAGAAATACGAAAAGCAAAAGGATTAAAAGCGGATTGGTCAGACAAACCCGTGCCCGCCCGGAAGCTTTTAACTTCTTCCATACATTCTTCTTTGGGGAAAGCATCTTTCCATACTGTTTGATGAACGCACAAAAGCTGTCGTTTGTCAGCGCAAATTTGTACTCCTGCGAATACTGTACCACGGCTGCGGTGGTCAGGGCATTTTCGATTTTTTTGCCGTTTTTCCGCTGCACGCTCAGATTGTAGACACCGGAGACTGTCGTATCCAGCTGTGCCTCATAAGTTCCCGGCGCACTTGCGGTCAGTTTCGCCTGATGCGTTTTTCCATCCGGATCCGTGTACACAGCCTCCACCTGTGTCTGCTCTGCGTAGTCTTTGGCATAATAGGTAACTTTTGTTGTTCCGTTTACGGTAGTTACATCCACACGGTCTTCGCCGAGTGCTGTATTTCCCGCACTGTAATCGATGATCCGCTTCCACAGCTGCACGTAATCATTCTGCTGTGCCAGCCCGGCGGTCCAGCGGTTTGTCACATCGGTATTCCACGCAACCGTATGCCCCAGTCCATACTGCATGACAGACAAAATCGGGTCATCCTTTTCGGCAGATGCCAGCAGCACATTGGCTCCGGTTTTCGGAGAGGCACTCACGTATCCTTTGATCTGCGGCCAGCCATCGGCAAAGAGATTTTTCGTGATGGCATTGCTGCTGTTTCCTTTCAGTGAAAACTGTCCGTTCTGCAAATAGGTATCTCCATTTAAAAATACTTCCTGTGCAAAGATTTTCGGGATATCGGTTGAGATATCGGAATAATAATAGCGGCCGTTACACTGCGTTGCCAGTCGTTCCAGAAGCTGTCTGTCAGACGACTCTCCAACCGCTACCGTGGAAAGAGTTACATCGGCATCCTTGCAGTCCTTGATGATATCTTCAAAATTTCCGGTTTCCCCCTGTCCATCCGTCAGAAGGACAATATGCTTTAGCTGCGCCTTGCTCTTCTTGATTTCATTTAGTGCCGCACGCACGGCCGGTTTGATGGTCGTTCCACCGCCTTCGCTGATCGTCTCGATGCTTTGATGGATCTTGTCTTTATCCTTCACTTTTTCCAGCGGCACCTGCCAGGTGTAACCATCATCAAAGGTTACCACACCGACTTCATCTTTCGTATCCAGCTGATCCACAGCCGCTTTGGCAGCCGCGATCGCCAGATCCAGATTGGTGCCTCCTTCGGTCTGTTCCGACATACTGCCCGAATGATCAATCACCATGACCATTGCCAGATTCTGTTTCTCATTTACCCCGCGCAGCTGCATATCGACCGGAAGAAGTTTCTCCAGTTCCGTATCCAGATATCCGCCCAGTGCAAAACTGTCCTCACCGCCGCATGCCACCAGACCGCATCCGTAGTCTTTCACATAAGTTTTCAGATTTTTTAGAAAGCCCTCCGGCAGATCTGTCCGGTACACATTTTCCAGAATGATGCTCTTGTACTGCAGCATCTCTTTTAAAGTATCCGGTGCACTGACTGCGGATACCTGCCGGGAATTGCATCCGGCAGCATCCAAAAGTCCTAAAAACGGTGTGCTGTCCTCTCCCATTCCGGATACAATCAGAATCTTTGGCAGGGAATCCACCGTCGCATACGTACCATAATCATTGTTTTTTTCACAGGTGTCCTTCGGTGCCTTCACGCGCACGGTATACTGCTGCGCATCGGTACCGACTACCTTCTGTTTCAAAACAAAACGGTTGCTGCCTTTGTTTAAATGCACGCCTGTCTGACTGACCATCTCCGTTCCCTGCAAAAGCTGCAGCTTCGCATCGGTCTCATAGTTGCTTTCCACAGTTACGGTCATGGAATAGGAATCACCCGGATAAAGATACTCCGGCATTTCCACGTTTTCGATATAGGCATCGTTCCCCTGCTTTGTATCTTCATAGAGAACCGAATACAGCTGCACGTTTTTTGCCGTCAGTGCCGATGCCGTATGCTCAATGTTTCCCTTTGTCTGCTTTCCATCCGTAAGCACCACAAGCCGTCCTGCCGCATTGTCCGGGATCATGGAAAGTCCTGTGGAAACAGCTTCCTCAAGGTTGGTTGCATCCGCCTCCGGTGCCGAGAGAATCTGAAAACTGTGTTTCTCATTGGTCAAAAACTGTTCCACAACCGCATTGGCTCCAAACGTTACAATGGCATACTGATTGTTCTTTGGCATGTCTTTGACCTGCCGGCTCATATACTGCTCCATCTGCGTGAGATTTGCGGCATTGCTCTCCGACAGATCAACCAGAAAAACGGTTGTGTCTTTCGCGTGGGAAAGCGGCACCGAAATTCCACAGACAGCCAACACCAAAAGGGCAAGCCCCACCAGACGCACCGCAAGATAAAACCGCCCACGGTAACGCATCTGCCGGACATAACAGATCCACTCCAGTATCATAAGAAGAAGCACAAGGATAAGGATGACATTGCGCATCTGCTTTCGCACAAGCTGCCGCTGCATCGTGTTGCGGCTGGC
>OGQL01002251.1_pt1 | contig 12780 bp, 8 predicted proteins | sample 1553211 | NCBI WGS metagenome assembly OGQL01 (sample SAMEA2579942, study PRJEB22360) | human gut metagenome
CGATGCGGCCTGCGCAGATGTAATCCAGCAGCAGAGCGCCCATCTCGTTGCCGGATACCAGCTCATAGCTGCCATCCGGACACTTCATGGCAATGCCCACGCGGTCGGCATCGGGGTCGGTGGCCAGCATCAGATCGGCACCAGTCTTGGTTGCCAGCTCCAGACCCAGCTTCAGAGCCTCGAAAATTTCGGGGTTCGGGTAGGAGCAGGTGGTAAAGTAACCGTTGGGGTACTCCTGCTCGGGCACGATGGTGATATCGGTGATGCCCATATCGTTCAGCACATGAGTGACAGGCACCAGACCGGAACCATTCAGCGGGCTGTACACCAGCTTCAGGCCGGCAGTCTTGCACAGGCCCGGGCGCACCTGACGGGCCTCAATGGCATCATACAGTGCCTTCTTGCAGTCGTCGCCCACAAAGCGGATCAGGCCCTGCTCCACGCCCTCGGCAAAGGAGATGTACTTTGCACCGGTCAGCACATCCGTCTTCTGGATCTCATCGTACACGATGGCGGCAGCATCGTCGGTCATCTGGCAGCCATCCGGGCCGTAGGCCTTGTAGCCGTTGTACTTGGCCGGGTTGTGAGAAGCCGTGACCATGATACCAGCATTGCACTGGTAGTAACGGGTAGCAAAGCTCAGTGCAGGCACAGGCATCAGAGCATCGTAAATGCGCACCTTGATACCGTTTGCCGCCAGAACGCCTGCGGCGGTCTTGGCAAAGATATCGCTCTTCAGGCGGCTGTCGTAGCTGATCGCCACAGTCTGGCTGCCGCCCTGAGTCTTGACCCAGTTTGCCAGACCCTGCGTGGCCTGACGCACAACATAGATATTCATACGGTTGGTGCCAGCGCCCAGAACGCCGCGCAGACCAGCGGTGCCAAACTTCAAAGCCACAGCAAAGCGGTCCTTGATCTCGTCATCATTTCCCTCGATCTTGGCCAGCTCCGGCTTCAGATCAGCGTCTTCCAGCTCTGCAGCCATCCAGCGCTTATATTCATCCAAATACATCTTGCACACCTTACCTTTTGTAAATTTTTCCGCAAAAAAGAACAGGTTTGGTTAAACCTACTTATAATATAAACTCTCCGCGTTCATGTGTCAATTGCGTAATCTGCAACAAGATTTGCAGTTCAAAACCGGCATATGGCACAAAATTCCAAGTTTTTCCCGGTAAAGTCGGGAACTATCCCGGCCTCGCCTGCATTTTCCAGCAGTTCATAACTCTGGCCTGCATCGTCCAGAACGTCCAGCCACTGCTCCAAACCGATGCTGTTTTCACACAGGTAGCGCAGCAGCTGCATTGCCCGGGCAAAACTGTCCTGCAGCAGCACCGCGCTGCGGCGCACCCGGCCATCCTGCTCCTGCCGCAGCTCCATTACAACGCCCTGCGCAGCGGCGGCACCGCAATATACAAGGGTGTGGGCATGCTGCAGCCCTTCCAGTTCTGAATATGTACGGATATAGCGGCAGTATTCTTTGCTCATCATGGAAAACTCTCTCCTCTCTATCGCATTGACATCTTTCCTGCCCTTTACTATAATGAATTCAGAAGTATTTTTGTGTCGAAGTATGACATAATCATCCAATATTTTCCACTTTTGCCAATTCTTTTCCGTCATATCATCCGCTGGGATAAGGGAGAACAACATGTATTCTGTTACCAGAAGCTTTGGTCTGAACGGCCTGAGCGGCTTTGCCGTGGCAGTGGAGGCCGACATTTCCGGCGGTCTGCCTGCATTTTCTATCGTAGGCCTGCCGGATTCCGCTGTGCGTGAAAGCGCCGACCGTGTGCGCGCCGCCATCAAAAATCTGGGCTTCAAGTTCCCGGACCGGCGCATTACCATCAATCTTGCCCCGGCGGATGTGCGCAAGACCGGCCCGGTGTACGACCTGCCGCTTCTGCTGGCAGTGCTCACTGCCAGCGGCCAGCTGGAGGATGTGCCTGCCGACGCGGCATTTCTGGGCGAACTGGCACTGGACGGCACCTTGCGGCCGGTTTCCGGCGTGCTGCCCATGGCGCTGGCTGCAGCAGAAAATGGCATCCACGCCCTGTATGTACCTGCCGAGAATGCCGCCGAAGCAGCCGAGGCCTGTGCCGACAGCATGGCCGTCTACCCCGCCCACACGGCACGCGAAGTTGTAGATGCCCTGCGCGGCATCTCCCCGCTTGCCCCGGCGGCTGTTGTTCCCTTTGACCCTGCAGACGCATGGGCACAGGTGCCGGATTTTGCGGACGTGATGGGCCAGTCGCTGGCGCGGCGTGCTATGGTCATTGCTGCCGCAGGCGGACACAATGTATTGCTCATTGGCGCACCCGGCACCGGCAAATCCATGCTGGCCCGCCGCCTGCCCGGCATCCTGCCGCCCCTGACCCGGGAAGAAGCCGTGGAGACGACGAAAATTTATTCCATCGCCGGGCAGATGCCCGCAGGCCGGGGCCTCGTGACAGCACGGCCTTTCCGCAGCCCCCACCACTCGGCCAGTTCGGCTGCGCTGGCGGGCGGCGGGGCGCAGTTCCGCCCCGGCGAGTGCAGTCTGGCCAACTGCGGCGTCCTCTTCCTCGACGAGCTGCCCGAGTTCTCCCGCGAGAGCCTCGAAGTGCTGCGCCAGCCCCTCGAGGACGGCTGCATCACGGTCAGCCGGGCCGCCGGAAGCGCCACTTATCCCAGCCGCTTCCAGCTCGTCGCCGCCATGAACCCCTGCAAATGCGGCTACTACGGCCATCCTACCCGGGCCTGCACCTGTTCTCCCAGCGCGGTGCGGCAGTACCGCAGCCGGGTGTCCGGCCCGCTGCTGGACCGCATCGACCTCTGCGTCGAGATGGACCCGGTGGCCTTCGATGAACTGCATGGCGCTGCCCCTTCCGAGAGCAGCGCCGAGCTGCGGAAACAGGTCCTTGCCGCCCGGGCCATCCAGGCCCAGCGGTACTCTGCTCCCGGCTACGAGGATGTGCGCTGCAACGCCCAGCTCACCGCCGGGCAGGTACGGCGCATCTGCCGGATGACCCCCGCCGCTGAACAGCTCCTGCGGGCCTCCTACGAGACGCTGGGCCTTTCGGCCCGCGCCCACGACCGCATCCTCCGGGTGGCCCGCACCATTGCCGACCTCTCCGGCAAGCGCCTCCTCGATGAGGATTCGCTGCTCGAGGCTCTGCAATACCGTGCGCAGGAAAAGGTCGATCTGACGTTCTGATACAGACAAAAATCCCCCGGCTGGACCGGGGGATTTTTGCGTTATAAAACTTTTAGAATCTTCTCCACGCATCGGGCAGGAAGAGCACCAGCATCGGGAAAATTTCCAGACGACCGGCCAGCATATCGAAGATGAGCACCAGCTTTGCAAAGTTGGAGTAGGCCCCGAAGTTCATCATGGGGCCCACCTGATTGAGGCCGGGGCCGATGTTGTTCAGGGTGGCGGCGATGGAGGTGAAGTTCGTCACCATGTCAAAGCCGTCCAGACTGACAAGCATGAAACTCGCCGCAAAGATGAAGATGTAGGCCGCCAGAAAGACGTTGGTGGTGCGGATGGTCTCATGATTGACCAGCTTGCCGTCCATCCGGACGGGGGCCACCACCTGCGGGTGGAGAGCCTGCTTCAGCTCCTTGCCCAGCGTCTTTCCCATCAGGAGGAAGCGGCTCACCTTGATGCCGCCGCCGGTGCTTCCCGCGCAGGCACCCACGAACATCAGCAGCACCAGCACCTCTTTTGCCAGCGTGGGCCAGAGGTCGAAATCACAGCTGGAAAAGCCGGTGGTGGTAATGATGGAGCCGACCTGGAAGGCCGCATGGCGCAGCGCCTCGCCGAAGGTGCCGTAGAGGCTGCGGATGTTCACCGTGATGACGGCCACCGCCGCCAGAATGATGGCAAAATAGGCGCGGACTTCCTCGCTGGACGCTGCGCGGCGGAACCGGCGCAGCAGCAGCAGGAAATACGCGTTGAAGTTGACGCCGAAGAGGATCATAAAGATGGTCACGACCCACTGGATGTAGGGCGAGAAGCTGGCAAAGCTGTCGTTCTTGAAGCCGAAGCCGCCAGTACCCGCCGTGCCAAAGGCCGTGAGCAGAGAGTCGAACACATTCATTCCGCCCGCCAGCAGGAAGCAGAACTCCACCACCGTGAGCGCGAAATAGATGCCGTACAGGATCTTGGCCGTAGACTGCACCTTCGGCACCAGCTTGTCCACCTGCGGGCCGGGGCTTTCCGCCTTCATCAGGTTGACGTGGGAGCCGCCGGTCAGGGGCAGCAGGGAGAGCAGGAACACCAGAACGCCCATGCCGCCGATCCAATGGGTGAAGCTGCGCCAGAACAGGATGCCGTTTGGCAGGCCCTCCACACCGGGCAGGATGCTGGCACCGGTGGTGGTAAATCCCGAAACGGTCTCAAACATGGCGTCCACGGGGTTCGGGATGCAGCCGGTGAGGACGAACGGCACTGCACCCATGATACTGATGGTGATCCAGCTCAGGGCGGTGGCCGCAAAGCCCTCCCGCATATAGAACACCTTGCTGCGGGGCTTGATGGTCTGCAGGGCAAAGCCCAGCGCCGCACTGATGGCCGCCGTCAGCAGGAACACGCCCATGACGGCCCACTCGGCGTAGATGAGGCTCGTCACCGCCGGGAGCAGCAGCAGTGTACCCTCTATCATCAGGATGTAGCCCAGCAGACGAAAGACGATCGCATAATTCATACGTCCTGTCCCCCGTTACTCTTCCACGATGTCCCGCAGGTCATGCAGGCCGTGTTCCAGCGTGACGACGATGACGTTGTCGCCCACCTGGATCTGGTCGCCGCCGCGGGGGATGAGGATATGGTCGCCGCGGGTAATGCAGCAGAGCAGCAGATTCTTTTTCAGATGCAGCTGGCTCAGCGGAACGCCGGTGGCCCGGCTCTCCTCATGGACCGTGAATTCCAGCGCTTCCACGCGGTCGTCGAGGATGCGGTAAAGGGTCTTGATGTTGTTGCCGGCCTCGTTCTGCAGGGCGCGGACGTACTGCACGATGTAGTCGCAGGTCATGTACTTGGGGTAGACGATGCTGCCCAAATCGAGCCCGGCCAGGATATCGTCGAACTCGAGGCGGTTGATCTTCGTGACCAGCTTGCCCTTGGAGTGCTTTTTCGCAAACAGGGTCAGCAGCACGTTTTCTTCGTCGATGTTGGTCAGAGCCACGAAGGCTTCGGTGGATTCCAGACCTTCCGAGAGCAGGAAGTCGCGGTTGGAGCCGTCCTCGTTCAGGATCTGTGCCTCAGGCAGGGACTCGGCCAGAACATTGCAGCGGGCCGGGTCCCGCTCGACGATGCGGACGCGGACGTGATTTTCCAGCAGCTCCTGGCTCAGGTAATAGGCGATGGCACCGCCGCCCACGATGAGGGCGTTGCGCACCGGCCGCACCGGCATATTGATACGCTGGAAGAACTCGTGGGCCTTCTCCTGCGTGGCGAGGAAGGTGACCTGGTCGCCGTTCTGCAGCACAAAGTTACCGTTGGGGATGATGACCCCGCCGTCACGCTCCACCGCGCAGACCAGAATGTCGCTCTTGAGGCGGGTGGGGATCTCGTGGATAGCCACGCCGTCCAGCCCCTGCTGCTCGGTCAGCGCAAACTTGATGAGCCGCACACGTCCGCCCGCGAAGGTGTCGATCTTGCTTGCGCCCGGGAACCGCAGCAGGTGGGAGATTTCCTTGGCCGCTGCCATTTCGGGGTTGATGATGGCCGAGATGCCGATCTGCTTCTTGATAAAGTCCAGCTCATGGCTGTAAGACGGGTTGCGCACGCGGGCGATGGCGTGGCAGTGGCCCGCCTTTTTGGCAAACATGCAGCACAGCAGGTTCAGCTCGTCCGAGCCGGTGACTGCGATGAACACGTCCGCTTCCTCCACGCCCGCCTCGGACAGGGTGGTGATGGACGAACCGTTGCCGAGGATGCTCATCACATCGTAGGACTCCCCGATATGCTCCACACGGGCCTTGTTCGTATCGATAACGGTCACGTTGTGACCCTCTTCACTGAGCTGCCGCGCCAGCGCTGTGCCGACCTTGCCGCCGCCCACCAAAACGATCTTCATAGAATAACCCTTTCTCTTCTCCTGCGCCGTCTGGGCGCTATTGAGTAGATTATACCACATCTCAGGCAAAACATCTACAAAATCAGCCCTTCTGTCGGCTTTATCCACTACAAAGCGCAGTTTTGGCGGAAAAACGGCCCCGGAACACACAGATCCCGGGGCCGTTCTCAGCGATTCAGGTATTTCAGTACCGCTCCACGCCGTCCTTGGTGACGAGGGCATAGACCAGCGGGGCTTCCTCGGGCTTTTCGGGGCCGTAGACGAGGCCGCTGCGGTACTCGGCGGCGGCAGCGTCGAACTTATCCGCCGCGCCGTAGAAGGTGGCGAGGCTCTCGCCCTTGTGGACGTAGTCGCCGCGCTTCTTGTGGAGGGTGATGCCCGCGGCAAAGTCCAGCGGGTCGCCCTTCTTCTGACGGCCTGCGCCCAGCAGAACGCTGGCAGAGCCGATCTTCTCGGCGTCGTTGGCGACGATGTAGCCGTCCTCTTCGGCCAGCAGCTCATAGCTGGCGGCGGGCTTCTCGAAGAGGCTGTAGTCGTCCAGAACGCGGGTGTCTCCGCCCTGAGCCGCGAACATCTCCTTGCACTTTGCAAAGGCAGAGCCGTCTGCGATGACTGCTTCGGCCATGGCGCGGCACTCGGCGGGAGACCCCTGATCGGCCAGTACCAGCATATTCGCAGCCAGCTGCAGGCAGACCTCGGTCAGGTCGGCGGGGCCGTGGCCCTTGAGCACGTCCATGCTCTCCATGACCTCAAGGCTGTTGCCGATGTTGTGGCCCAGCGGGGTGTCCATGTCGGTGATCATAGCAGCGACGCGGCGGCCATGATGGGTGCCGATGGAGACCATCAGCTTGGCCAGTTCGATGCTCTGGTCCACGGTCTTCATGAACGCACCGGTGCCGGTGGTGACGTCCAGCAGGATAGCGTCCGAGCCGGAGGCCAGCTTCTTGGACATGATGCTGGACGCGATGAGGGGGATGCAGCTGACGGTTGCGGTGACGTCGCGGAGGGCGTACATCTTCTTATCTGCCACGGCGATGCCCTCGCTCTGGCCAATGACCGACAGGCCGATCTTATTCACCTGTGCAAAGAACTCCTCCTGCGAGAGGGCGGTCTTTGTGCCGGGGACGCTCTCCATCTTGTCGATGGTGCCGCCGGTGTGGCCGAGACCGCGGCCGCTCATCTTGGCGATTTTGACGCCGCAGGCCGCGACGATGGGCGCGATGACCAGCGTGGTCTTGTCGCCCACGCCGCCGGTGGAGTGCTTGTCCACCTTGATGCCCGGGATGGGCGAAAGGTCCACCATGACGCCGCTGTGGGCCATGACATCGGTCAGCTCGGCAGTCTCCTCGTCGGTCATGCCGCGCAGATAAACTGCCATCATCCAGGCCGCCATCTGGTAATCGGCCACCTCGCCGCTGACGAAGCCGTTGACGATGGCTTCCAGCTCCTCGCGGCTGTGGGTGCCGCCGTCCCGCTTCTTGGCGATCAAATCGTAAATGCGCATAAGGTCACGCTCCTAAATAATATTCTCCGCCGACGGCCCGGGCCGCGCTGCCCCGCCTCCGGCAATAGTATGACATTGTAATTCAAGTATAGCAAATTTCCCCGCAAAAGCAAGCGCCGTTTTGTGGAATCTGTTGAAAAAGAAGCAAAAAGGGCGCAGCCGCCCGGAAAAGCAGCTGCGCCCGGAAAATACGCTCGAATCAGCGGGAACCCTTGTCGTAGGGGATGCCCTCGGCCTTGGGGGCCATGCTGTTCTTGGAGGTGAAGGCCAGAATGACCATGGATGCCACGAAGGGCATCATGTTGTAGATGTTGCTAGACCAGTGGAGCTGTGCGAGGAAGGTGGAGTCGGCGATGTTGGCCAGACTCTTGAACACGGCAAAGAACATGGCTGCGCCGCAGATGTTGAAGGGCTTCCACTGACCGAAGATCATAACGGCCATAGCAAGGAAGCCTGCACCGGCCACGCCGACCTCGAAGTTCCAGGTCTGGACGGGAGGCACGATATAGGCCAGACCGCCGATCGCACCCAGAGCGCCCGAGATGACGACACCGGCATAACGCATCTTGTAGACGTTGATGCCCACAGAGTCCGCAGCCTGAGGATGCTCGCCGCAGGCGCGCAGACGCAGGCCGAAGCGGGTCTTGTACAGCACGATGTAGCTGATGATGAGCAGTGCGATGCCCAGCGGGACAAAGATGCTCAGCTCCAGGCCGCCGATGCTGAACAGGAAGGGCTTGTTGGAGTAGTTCAGCTTGGCGCTGCCGCTGTCGCTGAAGTTCTTGGAGATGACCACAGCCACCGCCGTCGCCAGCAGGTTCAGGGCCGTGCCGCCGATGGTCTGGTCCGCTTTCAGGTTGATGGACGCGAAGGCCAGCAGCAGGCTGTAGACCATGCCGGCGATAGCCGCCACCAGCACAGCGATGAGCACGGTGGCGAAAGCCGGCATGCTCGCGGGCAGCATGGTGAGGGTGAGGACACCCGCCACACCGCCGATGACCATGATGCCTTCCAGTGCGATGTTGATGATGCCGGAGTGCTCACTGAACATACCGCCCAGAGCGACCAGCATCAGCACGATGCCATACAGCAGAGTATACTTGATGAGAAGCAGCATATCACTTGCCCTCCTTCTTGGTTTCGGTCTTAGCAGGGGCAGGCTCTGCATTCACGTTGGTCTTGTCCGCATTCTTGAACAGCATGGAGTGGATCTTGCCACGGAACAGCATGGAGAATGCGCACAGGTAGATGATGATACCGCTGATCAGGTCGGAGATCTCGGTGGGGTAATACTTGGTGGACAGGAAAGAGCCGCCGACCGAGATGTGGGAGATGAAGATCGCGGAGAAGATGGTGCCGATGGGGTTGGAGCTTGCCAGCAGGGCCACAGAGATGCCGTTGAAGCCCATGGCCGGCAGGCTGGTGGAGTTCAGCGGGTTCCACTGAGAGACATTGGACAGGTAGTAGAGTCCGGCGCCGAAGCCTGCCAGAGCGCCTGCAATGGCCATGGAGAGGATGATGTTCTTCTTCTCGTTGATGCCGGCGTAGCGGGCGGCGCTCTTGTTCAGGCCGACGGCCTTCAGCTCATAGCCAAAGGTGGTCTTGTTCAGGATGACCCAGATCAGAATGGCGACTGCCGCAGCGAGGAAGATCGCAATGGTGGTGCTGTTGGTCTGGAACATCTTGTTCAGGCCGAAGTCCGGGATGAGGGCCTTGGACAGTTCGGCGCTCTTTCCGAGGTTCAGGGTACGGGTGTTGCGCACGTCGTACATGGGGCCGGTGCCGTTCTGGTAGATAAGCTCATTGACCAGATACAAACCGATCCAGTTGAACATGATAGAGGTGATGACCTCGTTGATGTTGAAGTAAGCCTTGAAGAAGCCGGGGATAGCGCCCCAGATGCCGCCGAGGATGGTGGCGACGATCAGGCAGACATACCAGGGCATCTTGAGCATGATGGCACAGTAGAGTGCGCCGTAAGCGCCCAGCGTGTACTGACCGGCAGCACCGATGTTGAACAGGCCGGTCTTGAAGGCGAAGGCCACGGACAGACCGGTCATGATGAGGGGTGCTGCGTTGGCCAGCTCCTTGCCGACGCCGTAGGGGGCGTCATGGAAGCCGCCCTTAATGATGCGGACAAAGCCGTCGCCCCATGCGTGGGCCGGGTTGATGGCCAGCAGCACGAGGAAGCCCACAGCCATGCCGATGACGATGCACAGCAGCGCGGCCAGCACACTGGTGATGGAGCTGTTGAGGTTGCTGTGGGAAAGTTTTTTCTTGTTCATTTATTTGCTCTCCTTTCCCTGCTTGCGTGCGCCGGCCATGTAGAGGCCCAGCTCCTGCACAGTGGTGGTCTTGGGGTCGAACTCGCCCACGATCTCGCCCTCGTACATGACGAGGATGCGGTCGGACAGGTTCATGACCTCATCCAGCTCGAGGCTGACCAGCAGGACAGCTTTGCCCTTGTCGCGCTGGGCGACGATCTGGCGGTGGATGTATTCGATCGCGCCGACATCCAGGCCGCGGGTGGGCTGAACAGCCACCAGCAGCTTGGGGTCTTTGTCGATCTCGCGGGCGATGATGGCCTTCTGCTGGTTGCCGCCGGACATGCTGCGCACGATGGTGGAGCTGCCCTGACCGCTGCGGACGTCGTACTGAGCGATCAGCTTATCGGAGTACTCACGGACTTTATCGGACTGGATGAAGCCGCCCTTCTGGAACTCGGGCTGCCAGTAGCGCTGGAGCACCATGTTGTTCTCGAGGCTGTAATCCAGCACCAGACCGTGCTTGTGGCGGTCTTCGGGGATGTGGCTCATGCCGTCCTTCGAGCGCTGACGGATGCTCTCGCGGGTGATGTCCTTGCCGTCCAGCGTGATCTTGCCGCCCGACAGTTTTTCGAGGCCGGTGAGGCCATAGACGAGCTCGGTCTGGCCGTTGCCCTCGATGCCCGCCAGACAGACGATCTCGCCTGCGTGGACCTGGAAGGTGACGTCCTTGACGGAGTCCTTCTTGCGCTGGTCGTTGTGGATGGTGACACCCTCCACGTCCAGCACGACATCGCCCGGGTGAGCGGGCTTTTTATCGACCTGAAGCTGGACGTCACGGCCGACCATCATGCGGGAAAGCTCTTCCTTGGTGGTGTCCTTGATGTCCACGGTACCCATATACTTGCCCTTGCGCAGGACGGTGCAGCGGTCGGCGACCGCCATGATCTCGTTGAGCTTGTGGGTGATAAAGAGGATGGACTTGCCCTCCTTCTTGAATCCGCGCATGATTTCCATCAGCTCGTCGATCTCCTGCGGGGTCAGCACAGCGGTGGGCTCGTCGAAGATGAGGATCTCATTGTCGCGGTAGAGCATCTTCAAGATCTCCACGCGCTGCTGCATACCCACCGAAATATCACTGATGAGCGCATCGGGGTCAACACGCAGGCCGTACTTCTCGCTCAGGGCCACGACCTTCTTGCGAGCCTCGGCCTTCTGCAAAAAGCCCAGCTTGTTGGGCTCCACGCCCAGAATGATGTTGTCCAGCACGCTGAAGCACTCCACCAGCTTGAAGTGCTGGTGGACCATACCGATGCCCAGTGCGTTTGCATCGTTGGGGTTGCGGATGGCGACCTCCTTGCCGTTTTTGAGGATCTTACCCTCCTCCGGCTGATACAGACCGAACAGCACGCTCATCAGGGTGCTTTTGCCTGCGCCGTTTTCGCCCAGCAGGGCATGGACCTCGCCCTTTCGCAGCTGCAGGGTAATGTCGTCGTTTGCCTTGATGCCCGGGAACTCCTTGGTGATATGGAGCATCTCGATCACAAAATCCTCTGCCAATCTGCTCACTCTCCTTTCGTGTCCAAACGACACTTATACTATTCTAATGCCCATTATACCGTATTTTTGCTGTTTTGCACACTTCTTTTTGAAAATTTAGTGTTTTGCCATATCATAAGTATCACTTTTGTGCATTTTGACGAACATTCCTTCCTCGTCTTGAAAAAGCATACAAAAAAGGCGGGACGCCCTTTGCAGAGCGTCCCGCCCGGGAAAACCTTGATTACTGGATGTAGTTGACGGTGGTGAACTCGCTGACGGTGGGCTTGGTGCTGTCGTCAGAGTTGTTGTCCACAGTGATCTCGCCGCTCTTGATCTTCTCCTTCAGAGCCTCGTACTCGTCGGTGGTGAAGGTCTCGAAGTTCCAGCTGTCAGCATCGGTGGGCAGGCCGACGTAGTCGCCGTCCTCCAGACCGAAGTTGCCGTTGGAAGCAGCGATGTCGCTCCAATCGCCTGCCTCGATGTCGGACAGAGCGGTGTTGACAGCCTCGGTCAGGCCCTTCATTGCAGAGGTGATGAAGGGGTTGTAAGCAAAGGAGCCATCTGCCACGCCGTTGACACCGATGTAGTTCTGGTCAACGTCAACGCCGATGACATAGCCGTTGCTCTTCAGAGCAGCCTCAACAGCGGAGGTGTAGATGCCGCCGCCGCAGGCGAAGACGACCTGCGTGCCGTTGGAGTACCAGCCCTCCATACGGGAGGTGATGTTAGCATCGCCGTAGAACTGGCCGCCGTAGAAGTAGTTGATATCGATGTTGGTGCCCAGCTCCTGAGCAGCAGCGTCAGCGCCCTGCACATAGCCGTAGCCGTAACGGATGACAGCGGGGACAGCCATGCCGCCGAGGAAGCCCAGCTTGGTCTTGCCGTCCTTAACGATGGCGTAGCCAGCCAGATAACCTGCCTGCTCCTCCTTGAAGGTGATGCAGTAGCAGTTTGCGGGGATGGCGTCGGTGCCGATGTCGCCCTGGGTGACGTCGACGGCGATGAACTTGACATCGGGGTACTGGTCAGCAGCCCATGCCAGGGAAGCGCCGTACAGGTAGCCGACGCAGACGATGACATCAGCGCCGTCGTTGACAGCCTGACGGATCATGGTCTCGCGGTCCTCATCGGAAGCGTCAGCCTCGGGGATGTAGTACTGGCAGTTATCGCCCATGTAGCCGGAAACAGCAGTCCAGCAGGCCTGGTTGAAGCTCTCATCGTCGATGGTGCCGGTGTCGCAGGTCAGAGCGACCTTCACGATCTTCTCGCCGCCCTCAGCGGTGGAAGCGGCTGCGCTGGTGGAGGCAGCTGCAGAGGAAGCAGTGGAAGAGGAAGAACCGCCGCAGGCAGTCAGAGCAGCGGCAGGAGCAGCGGGGCCCGCCCCCGCCCCGGAAGAGCTGCGCGA
>OGQL01002254.1_pt1 | contig 12770 bp, 9 predicted proteins | sample 1553211 | NCBI WGS metagenome assembly OGQL01 (sample SAMEA2579942, study PRJEB22360) | human gut metagenome
CCGCCGCGCCGTAGCAGTCCCAGCTGTTCCATCCCATCGGGGGCGTCTGTGCAATCATGATATTTTCCTCCTACCTATATTATGAAATCGTGATTTGATGTCTGCTATTTTTTCAGCTCCAGATACACATTTCGATACTGGCTTGGCGTACACCCTTTCTGCGTCCGGAACAAGCGGTTGAATGTCGCAATCGAACCAAAATGACATCCAACGCGCAGCGCAACCTGCGTCACGGGCAGGTCGCTCTGGCTGAGCATCTCCGCCGCCATATCCACCCGCCGCGCATTCAGGTACTGGATGAACGTCGCGCCTGTGTGCCGGCTGAACATGCGGCTGAGCGTGTAGCGGCTGAACCCCGCGTAGTCCGCCAGCACATCCAGCGTGATGTTTTCGGCGTAGTTTTTATTCAGGTAATCCAGCGCACGGTTGAAAGCGTCCTCGCCGGATAATCGCCGGTGGATGTCATTCATCTCCGCGCTGTTGGCGACATTGGGCAGATACAATTCCCCCAGCGTGGCGAATACGTCCATCAGCAGCGCATAGCACCGCAAATTCCGCAGCGGCGTGTACGCCTCGTAAGCGTCCACCAGCTGCATCAGCGTTTTGCGAACGATGGGCGTCGCTTCACTTTCCGCCGTGAGATAAATCGGCTGGCGCAGCATCGGGCGCAGCGCAGCAAACTCCTTCATTGTAAATGCAGCATTGTGTTCAAAGATGATGAGGTAACGCTCGCTGCCTGCCGCCATGCGCAGGGCATGCGTCGCGTCGGAGGGAACAAACAGCACTTCCCCCGCCTGCACATGATATTCCTTCCCCTTTACCGCCACCTCGCATCCGCCCAGCAGCGGCACGCAGACTTCTATGGCCGAATGAAAGTGCGGCGCATAGCTGTCCGGGTTCGGCTGATGCCATACGCGGATGGTTACGTCCCGCTGGTAGGTGATAAACTCCCGCTCGCCCTTCATCACGCGGAAGCCGGATGCCGTCAATGGTCGTTCGTGTTCCGTAATGAGCCTTCGGTTATTCATAATTTCTTCACAAACCTTTCGTGCAAATTTGCGCATTTTGCCTTGTCTTTTTTTCCATCATACCACAAAGCGCAACACATTTCAAGCAAATTATAACCAAAGACGGGCAAATTTTAAGAAGTTTTTTTCTCTCGTTGAATTTATAATATGGTTGAAAGCAAACAGTTTTTATTCATTTGCAACGCATCGAAATTGGTTCAATTCCAGTTTGAAGGAGGCACGGAAACATGGAGCGTTCCTTTGGCAGCAAATACGGGAAGTGGATTGCCCTGACGGCGGTCGTTCTGGCGCTGGTGCTGTGGTTCGTTCTGTCCGGCGGCGTGGAGAACTACCGGGCAAAATACGAGGGTTATGACCTCTCGCAGCAGATTGGCGACATCGGGCGCAGCAGCACCTATTCGCTGTATTTGCGCGCGCATGAGGGCGCTCCGGACGTATCTTCGGACGTTTCCATTCCGCTGGTGACGGTGGATTCGGACGGCGTGACTGCACAGAAGGATGGTCTGCTGATGCAAAGCGGCTCTTCCGCAACGTTCGCCGTCACCGTACCGGAAACCGGTTTCTACAACATTCGCCTGACCTACCGCACCGAGGCGGCACGCGGCGTGGACTTGGAGCGCGAACTGCGCATCAACGGCGAAGTCCCCTTCGATGGCGCGGATACGCTGACCTTCACCCGCCTGTGGCACGACGGCGGCGAAGTGCGGCAGGACTCGCAGGGCAATGACATCCGTCCGACGCAGGTGGAGGTGTTCGGCGAACAGACCGCCTGCTGCCGCGATTCGATGGGCTACATCACCGAGCCGTACCGCTTTTATTTTGAGGCGGGGGAAAGCACCGTCACCCTGATTGCGACCAGCGAGCCGATGCTCCTGACCGCGCTTTCGCTCACCGCCCCCGAAAAAATGCCGGATTACGCCGCTTATGCCGCCGCGCAGCCGCGCGGGCAGAAATGGAGTGGAAGCCGCAGGAGAACAGCGTTCCTGCTGACTTTGCCCTCGTGCTGGAGGGCGAAAGCAGCACCCTGCGTTCCTCCCCGTCGCTGTACGCGCGTTATGACCGTTCTTCCCCCGCCACCTCTCCCTGCGACGTGCGCCGGACGGTGCTGAACTACATCGGCGGCGATGCCTGGCGCGACGCGGGGCAGTGGATTGAGTGGGATTTCGACGTGCCGGAAAACGGCTGGTACAACATCACCATCAAAGGCCGTCAGACCTACAACCGCGGCAGCGTGTCCAGCCGTATCCTCTATCTGGACGGCAAAATTCCCTTCTCCGGTATGGAGAACGTCTCCTTCCCCTACACCACGGCATGGGAAATGAACACATTGTCGGATGATTCCGGCACGCCCTACCGCTTCTACCTTTCCGCTGGGCATCACACGCTTCGTCTGGAAGCGACGCTGGGCGACATGGGGCAGATTCTCTCCGACATGGAGGAAAGCATCTACCGCCTGAACCAGATGTACCGCCGTGTGCTGGTGCTGACAGGCGTGAACCCCGACCGCTACCGCGATTACCACTTGGAGCAGGTGTATCCGGAGGTCATCGAAACGATGGCGCAGGAAAGCCGCCTGCTCTATAAGCTCGTCGATGAGACCGTTGCCATCACCGGACAGAAATCCGACCGCATTGCCGTCGCGCAGACGCTGGCGGTGCAGCTGGAATCCTTCGTCGAAGATCCGGCGAAGATTACCGAAGCCTTCACGAATTTCAAGGACAACATCACCTCCCTCGGCACGTCAATGCAGAACATGCGGCAGGTCAAGCTGGATATTGACCTGATTGCCATCACCGCGGACGGCGTGACCGTGCCGCAGCCGTCGGAAAATTTCCTCGACCGCGCGCTGCATGAGCTGAAATCCTGCGTCACGTCGTATTTCGTGGATTACAATGCCTTGGGCGATGTGTACGATGCCAGCGAGGACGTGCTGGAAGTGTGGATTCTGACCGGCCGCGACCAGTCCACCGTCCTCAAAACCATGGTTGATGACACCTTCACCCCGTCTACCGGCATTCCCGTCAACGTCATGCTGGTTGACCCGAACGCGCTGCTGAACGCCGTCGTCGCAGGCAACGGCCCGGATGTCGTCATTTCAACCGACAGCTGGAACCCCGTCAACTACGCGCTTCGCCACGCGGTGGAGGATTTGACGCAGTTCGATGATTTGCAGGAAGTCCTCGACCAATTCTACCCCAGCGCCTACGCCGCGTTCAGCTTCAACGGCGGTCTGTACGCGCTGCCGGAGACGCAGCTGTGCTCGATTCTCTTCTACCGCAGCGACATTCTGGAAGAATACGGGCTGTCCGTCCCGGAAACGTGGGATGATTTGATTGCCATGCTGCCCACCATTCAGGGGGCGAACATGTCCGTCGGCATCCCCTACCCCGACATTACCGCCCCGAATCTCTCTTCTTATTACGCCATGCTCTACCAGCTTGGCGGCGCGCTCTACAACGATTCGGCGACCCACACCACCATCAACAGCGAAGCGGGTGTGCAGGCGTTTGAGCGCTACACCAGCCTCTACAATGACTACGGTCTGCCGACCATCTTCGACTTCGTGAGCCGCTTCCGCTCCGGCGAAATGCCGCTTGGCATCTTCGATTACACGACGTTCAACACTCTGACCGTCTCCGCACCGGAAATCCGCGGCCTGTGGGACATTGCGATTCTCCCCGGCACTTCCCGCACGGCAGAGGACGGCAGCACCTATGTGGATCACTCCGGGCATTCGCAGGGCGCCTGCTGCATGATGATTGCCACCGACAGCGAAACGACAAAGCAGAATGCGTGGCAGTTCATGAAGTGGTGGACGTCCACCGACGCGCAGGTGCGTTTCGGACGCGAGATTGAAGCCGTCTTGGGTTCGTCCGCACGCTACGCCACCGCGAATATCGCCGCCATCGAGCAGCTTTCCTGGTCAGAAGCTCAGCTGAAAGTCATTCGCGAACAGATGACGTGGGCAGTCGGCTTCCGCGAAGTCGCCGGCGGCTACTACACCACGCGCCACATGACCAACGCCGTGCGCAAAGTGACCAACGACAAGACCGACCCGCGCGAAACCCTGCTGGATTACGCGCGCACCATCAACGAGGAAATCAATAAGAAGCGCTTGGAGTTCGGTCTGCCGATCGACGAAGAGACGCCCTGAGCGAAAGGAGGAAGCATTCGTCATGACCGCGTTCTGGAAAAAATACTTTGCGCTGAGACAGCGCAATGCGCGCATCGCGTGGGACAGAGCGAAGCACATGAAGTTCTGCTATGCGTTTCTGGCGCCCTACGCCCTGCTGTTTCTGACCTTCTACATCCTCCCGATGCTCATCTCCATCTACTACTCCTTCACCTACAACAACATTCTGGAGCCCGCGCGCTTCATCGGGATGGGCAACTACATCACCCTGATTTTGAAGGATGATGTTTTCCTGACCGCCGTGAAAAACACGTTCCTGCTGGCGGTGATTACAGGGCCTGTGGGCTACATCATGTCGTTCTGCTTCGCGTGGCTCATCAACGAATTGCCGCGCTGGGTGCGCACGATTGCCGTCGTCATCTTCTACGCGCCGTCCATTGCGGGCAATGCCTACTACATCTTCTCTATCATCTTCCGCGGCGACGCGTACGGCTACCTGAACGCCATCCTGATGAAGCTGGGCATCCTCAACGCCCCGATTCTCTGGCTGACGACGCCGGATTACATCATGCCGGTCATCATCATCGTCACGCTGTGGATGAGCATGTCCACCGGCTTCCTTTCCTTCGTCGCAGGTTTGCAGGGCGTTGACCGCTCGCAGTACGAGGCGGGCTATGTGGATGGCATCCGCAACCGCTGGCAGGAGCTGTACTACATCACCCTGCCGAACATGAAGCCGATGCTGATGTTCGGCGCGGTCATGTCCATCACGTCCGCGTTCGGCGTGTGCGATGTGCCGATGGCGCTGGCGGGCTTCCCCTCCACCGATTACGCCGCGCACACCGTCGTCACCCACCTGTTCGACTATGGCTTCACCCGCTTTGAAATGGGCTATGCCTCCGCCATCGCCACCTTGCTGTTCCTGGTGATGATTTTGTGCAACAAGCTGATTCAGAGCGCTCTGAGGAGGATTGGCACATGAGTACCATCAATGTCCGCAGCTACAAAGGTCCAGTCAGACCGGACGGCACGCCGATTGAGCTGCCGCAGAAGGTACTGAAGCTGACGAAGAAGTCGAACATGCGCCACAAGAAGCCGAACCGCTCCCGCGTGGGCGACTTTCTGGTGGGGCTGCTGCTGTTCCTCGTCGCGTGTGCAATGGCGTTTCCGCTGGTGTTCGCCATTTCGTCCTCGCTGAAACCGCTGGATGAGCTGTTCCGCTTCCCGCCGACGCTCTTCCCGCGCCACCCTACCATCGACAACTTCTCTGACCTTCTCGTCACGATGGGGCAGAGCTGGGTTCCCTTCTCGCGCTACATCACCAACACCGTCGTCATCACCCTCGTGGGTACATTGGGGCATCTGCTGATTGCGTCCCTCGCGGCGTATGTGCTGGCGAAGTACGATTTCCCGCTCGGCAAGCAGTTTTTCGCCCTCGTCGTGACGGCACTGATGTTCAACGGCTACGTCACCGCGATACCGAACTACCTGACCATGACGCGCCTGAACCTTGTCGACACGCACTGGGCGGTCATCCTGCCCGCGTTCGCCGCGCCGATTGGGCTGTTCCTGATGAAGCAGTTCATGGAAGGGCTGCCCATGTCGCTGATTGAGTCCGCGAAAATCGACGGTGCAAAGGAATTCCGCATTTTCTGGACGATTGTCATGCCCAACGTCAAGCCCGCATGGCTGACGCTCATCATCTTCTCCGTTCAGAACCTCTGGAACGCCAAAGCGTCCGCCGTCATCTACTCCGAGGCGCAGAAGACGCTCGTCTACGCGCTCCAGCAGATTCAGGCGGGCGGCATTGCCCGCACGGGTCAGGCGGCGGCGGTTACGGTCGTCGTCATGGCTGTGCCGATACTGATTTTCATCCTCAGCCAGAGCCAGATTCTCGAAACAATGGCGACATCCGGTCTGAAAGATTAAGAGAGGAGGACGCCGATGAACCGCATGGTTTCCCGTCTCTGCGCCTGTCTGGTTGCGTTCTCCCTCTTCGCCGCGCTCTGCGGCGGGATGGTCGCGCGCGCCGCAGACGGCTTTGACTACAATTACACCTACACCTACGATTACTGGGGCGACGAACGCCAGTCGCCGGATGCCTACCGCACCAGCGCCATGCTGTCCAGCGTCTCCCTTGGGCTGGAAACGCCGATGCGCACCCCGCGCGGGCTGACCGTCTCCGGCAATGACATCTACATCGTCGATACGGGCAACAACCGCATTCTGCAAGTCGCCCGCGACGGCGAAAACTTCACGCTGACCCGCGTGATTTCCGAAATTTCCGGCGACATCACCCCGACGACCCTCTCCGCCCCGCAGGATGTGTTCGTCATGGCGGACGGCACGCTGTTCATCGCCGACACGAACAACAACCGCATCCTGAAAGCAGACCGGAATTTGAATCTGCTGAGCGTCTTCACCCGCCCGACGGACGCGACCTTCGACCAGTCGATGGCGTTTCTGCCGACGAAGCTGGTCTGCGACACGACTGGGCGCGTGTTCTGCCTCGCGCAGAACGTCAACCGAGGCCTCATGAAGTACGAGGCGGACGGCACGTTCACCGGCTTCATCGGCGCGAGCGAAGTGAAGTACACATGGTACGAGCTGGTGTGGCGGCTGCTCTCCACGAAGGAGCAGCGCGCGCAGCAGGCATCCTTCGTTCCGACGGAATACAACAACATTGCGCTGGATTCGGAAGGCTTCTTCTTCGTCACCACGCAGACCTTCAATTCCAACGAGCTGACCTCCGGCGCGGCGAAACCCGTCCGCCGCCTGAATGCCATCGGCACGAACATCCTGATTGAAAACGGCACGAGCCACGTCATCGGCGACCTGCAGTGGGCGCGCGGCGACAAGAACATCACCAACTCCGGTCCCTCGAAGTTCGTGGATGTGACCGTGCTGGACAACGACATCTATTCCGTCATGGACAAGACGCACAACCGCATCTTCACCTACGACAAGCAGGGCAACCTGCTCTGGGCGTTCGGCGGTGTGGGCAACATGGACGGATACTTCCTGAATCCCGTCGCTTTGGAGCATCAGGGCTATGATCTGCTGGTGCTGGACAGTCAGGACTGCTGCGTGACCGTGCTGACCCCGACAGAATACGGCAAGCTGGTCTACAAGGCGACCGAGCAGTACCACGCGGGCGAATACGCCGCTTCTGCCGACACTTGGCGCGAGGTCATGAAGCGCAACGGCAACTATGACCTTGCCTACATCGGCATCGGGCGCGCGCTTTTGCAGCAGAAGCAATTCAAAGAAGCCTGTGACTATTTCGCCATGGCGCGCGACAGCCGCAACTACTCCGAGGCGTTCCGCTACTACCGCTCCGAGTGGGTAGAGCAGAACATCGGGTGGATTTTCGGCATCGTCGCGGTGCTGCTGGTCGTTCCGATGGTCGTCGGGCACATCCGCAAGATAAAGTGGGAGGTGGACAACGCATGACGCTCGCAGCAAAACTGACCGACAAGCAGAAGTGGCAGCGTCTGCTGTCCTCCCTGCGCTATTCGCTCTACGTTATCTTCCACCCCTTCGATGGCTTTTGGGATTTGAGCCGCGAAAAGCGCGGCAGCCTCGGCGCGGCGAACATCATCGTGTTTCTGGTGCTGCTTGTCCGCCTGCTGTCCATGCAGTTCACGCCTTTCCTGTTCATGAACGTCTACTGGCCGAGCGTGAACATCATCCAGCAATGTCTCGCCGTCCTCCTGCCGCTTTTGTTCTTCGTGGCGGGCAACTGGGGGCTGACGACGCTGTTTGAGGGCAAGGGCACGTTCAAGGATGTCTACATCGCCACCTGCTACGCGCTGACGCCCTACGTCATCCTGCAAGCGGCGATGATTCTCCTCGCAAACGTCATCACCGCCAAGGAAGGCGCGTTCTACTACGTTCTGGAGGGGCTGTCGCTGGGCTGGAGCGGTGTTCTCATCATCTGCGGCATGATGCAGACGCATGACTACTCGCTGGGCAAGACGCTGCTGTTCACCATCATGACGCTGCTGGCGATGGTCGTCATCATCTTCCTGCTGCTGCTGTTTTTTTCGCTCGTTGGCGACGGCATCGGCTATTTCGTCTCCCTCTACAAAGAAGTGCTGTTCCGTCTGTACTGACGAAAGGAGAAAGTATCCATGAAACGACGCATCCTTGTGCGGATCGTGCTGGTTCTGATTCTTCTTCTGGCACTTTATCCGCTGACGAAATTCGTCATTCTTCCGCTCTTTGACACCTCCGGCGAGCTGGAAGGGCACGACGTGCCGCTTTACGGCTACTCAGAGCCTGACACGCCGATGGTCATGGAGAATGACGCTCTCCGCTTTGAGCTTGACCCGGCGACGACCCACTTCACCCTCACCGACAAGCGCACCGGGCACGTCTGGCTGTCCTCGCCTGATAACGCGGACAGCGACCCGATTGCCCTGCCGGTGGAAAAGAACAAGCTGAACTCCACCTTGAGCCTCACCTACGCCGCCTCCACCGGCATGACCACCCAGTTCACCTCGCAGGAACACAGCATTTCAAACGGGGTCTACGAAGTGCTGATGCAGGAGGATGGCAGCGTCCGCGTGAACTACTCCGTCGGACGCGTGCAGCGGTCTTTCCTCATGCCGACTGCCATTGGCGACGCGCGAATGCAGCAGTTCATGGAGAAAATGACCTCCAAGCAGAAGAAGGACATCAAAGAATACTACCGTGAATACAATATTGACAAGCTCCGCAAGACTGACGACAAGGCTGCTTTGCTCGCCGCCTACCCCGATTTGGCGGAAGAGCACGTCTGGGTGCTGCGCGATGGCACAAAGGATCACCTGAAGCAGCGCTGCGAAATCATCTTTGCCGAAGTGGGCTACACGGCGGAGGATCTGGAATACGACAACAGCCGCATCGTGCAGGCGGGCAGCACCATCGCCAAGGCCGTTTTCAACGTCTCGATGGTGTTCCGTTTGGACGGCAGCGACCTTGTTGTCGAAGTACCGCTGGATGACCTTGCTTACGACGTGGATTATCCGCTGACGAGCCTGACGCTGCTTCCGGCTTTCGGCGCGGGCGGCACGGCGGATAACGGCTTCCTGTTCGTCCCCGACGGCAGCGGCGCGATTATCCGCTTCAACAACGGCCGCGTTTCCCAGCGCGCCTACTACGCCAACCTCTACGGCTGGGATTGGGCATCCATCCGCACGCAGGTGACGAACGAAACGCGCATCAACTTCCCGGTTTTCGGCGTTTCGAGCGACAGCGGGTCATTCATCTGCATTCTGGAGGACGGTGCATCGTGGGCGGGCATCGGTGCGGACATTGCCGGCCGCCTGACCTCCTACAACACCGTCAACGCAACGTACACCATCGTCCACGGCGACGCCTACGACGTTTCCGAGCGCACGAACAACGCCGTCTACATGTTTGAAACAGCGCATCCGACGGGCTTCATCCGCCAGCGCTACCGTTTTCTGCCCGAATCGGGCTACATGGACATGGCGGCGTCCTACCGCGACTACCTGACCGCAAAGTACCCGAATTTTGCCGCACAGACGGTGGATGCGGACGCGCCGCTGAGCATCGAGCTGATTGGCGCAATTGACAAGGTGCAGCAGGTGGCGGGCGTGCCCACCAGCGTCCCGATTGCCATGACGACTTATGCGGAAGCGAAAGACCTCCTGCGCGAGCTTGTCACCCGCAATCTGGCGCAGAACATGTCGATTCGCTACGCCGGATGGATGAACGGCGGCATGAATCAGCAGCTGCTGTCCTCCGTCCGCCTGATTCGGCAGCTGGGAACGCAGGAGGAGCTGTTCTCCTTCGCACAGAATGCCGCGATTGCGGGTGTGCCGCTCTATCTGGACGGTTTGACGGCTTTCGCGCGCGACAGTGGTCTGCTGGAAGGCTTCATCGCCTTCCGCGACGCTGCCCGCTTCACCACGCGTGAAGAAGCGGAAATCCCCGAATACAGCCCAATCTGGTACGGCGCGAACGACGACCGCGACACCTACTACCTCGTCAAGCCCGCCATCGCCATGCGCAGCGTCAACACCTTGGTGGACGCGGCGGCTTCCTACGGCGCAGGCGTTTCCTTCCGCGACATCGGGTACATGCTCTCCGCTGATTACGACAGCAAAAACCACACGACCCGCGAAGCCGTGCTGCATCAGCAGGCGGAAAAGCTCGCTGAACTCAAGGCATCCGGGCGCGACGTGATGATTCGTCAGGGCAACGACTACGCCGCGGTTCAGGCGACGCTCATCACCGACATGGACTTCGACGGCGGACAGTATTCCATCATCGACGAGTACATCCCCTTCTACCCGCTGGCGCTGCACAGCCGCGTATCCTACACGGGCGCGTCGCTGAATCTGGCGGATGACGCGGAGGAAGTTCTCCTGCGCAGCGCGGAAGTTGGCGCGGGTCTGCAATACACGCTGACCGCCCAGAGCGCGCGCGTTTTGCAGGATTCCACCTACTCCGAGTTCTACGGCGCGGACGCGTCGCTCGTGCTGGATGACATCACCGCACAGGTCGCGCAGTACCGTCAGACGCTTTCGGGCATCTTCAATCAGGAAATGACAGGCCATGAACGCGTCGGGAACGTCACCATCACGACTTACGCAAACGGCACACGCGTCTACGTCAACTTCGGCTATACCGACGCGGCGGTGGATGGCATCACCGTTCCCGCCCGCAGCTATGCAGCGCAACAGGAGGTGAGCAAATGAGCGGCAAACGCATTTCCATTCGTGCGCGCCGAGCAGTATCCGGCTATCTGTTCATTCTGCCCTTCATCATCGGCTTCCTGTGCTTCATGCTGCTGCCGCTGGTGGATTCCTTCTGGATGAGCCTGTGCCGCGTGGACGTGACCGCCGGACAGGGCTTCCAGACGACCTTCATCGGGCTGGACAACTACATCCGCGCCTTCACCATTGACCCGGAGTTCAACAAGCTGCTCAGCGAAGAAATCGGCGTGATGGTCACGCACACCATTGCGATTCTCGTCGTTTCCTTCGTCATTGCCATCGTACTGAATCAGGAATTCAAAGGGCGCGCGTTCGTCCGCGCTATCTTCTTCCTGCCCGTTATCCTCTCCAGCGGCGTTCTCATCGGCTTGGAGACGGACAACACCCTGATGGCGGGAATGCAGCAGATGATGGCGGAGTCCTCCCCGTTCACGCTGTCCGAGTCGCTGATGAAGATTCTCAAGCTCACGGGCATCGGCAGCGACGTGCTGGACATCGTCTTTTCCCTGATTGACGAAGTGTACGACATTGTGATGGCAAGCGGCATCCAGATTGTCGTTTTCCTTTCCGGTCTGCAGAACGTTCCGCGCAGCCTGTACGAAGCGGCGGACGTCGAGGGCTGCTCGAAGTGGGAAGCCTTCTGGACGATTACCTTCCCGATGGTCTCCCCCCTGCTGATTGTCAACATCATCTACACCATCATCGACTTCTTCATGAAGACAGACAGTGAAGTCATGAAGAAAATCAATGAAGAAATGACGCTGAAATACAACTACGGCTTCTCCTCCGCGATGGCTTGGGTGTATTTCGCCATCACGATTGTCCTCATCGGCGCAAGTGCCCTGATGCTGAAAGGAGTGGTGAGCAGCGATGAGTAAGCAGACCGTGACCCATGCTCATCCCAGCGGCAGCTTCTGGGCGCGCAACCGCAAGTCCGGCGGATATCTGCTCCGCAAGACGGTGCGGCGCAAGGGCTATCAGCTGATTCGCTTTCTGCTGCTGTTCGGGCTTTGCTTCATGATTATCCAGCCCCTGCTGGACAAGCTGAGCGTCTCGTTCATGGCGGAACGCGACCTGTACGACTCCACGGTCATCTCGATTCCACGCCACCTGACGACGGCGAACTACTCCCTCGCCGCCAGCAAAATCCTGCTGAATTACGGCACGACGTTCCTGAACACGCTGATCGTCTCCCTCGCGGTGTCGGTGCTGCAAATTGCCGCCTGCACGCTCGTGGGCTATGGCTTTGCGCGTTTCGAGTTCCCGTTCAAGAAGTTCTGGTTCGCGGCGGTCATCATCACCGTCATCATTCCGCCGCAGACGATTTCGTCCTCGCTTTACCTGCACTTCAACTTTTTCGACATTTTCGGCATTTTCAAGGCGACAACGGGCAGCAGCCTGAATCTGCGCGGCTCGCCCATCCCCTACGCACTCATGTCCGCAACGTGCATGGGGCTGAAGAACGGGCTGTACATCTACATGATTCGCCAATTCTTCACCGGCATTCCGAAGTCGCTGGAGGAAGCGGCGTATGTGGACGGATGCAGCATCTTCAAGACGTTCTGGCGGGTGATTCTGCCCGACGCCGTGCCGATTCTGGTCTCCTGCTTTCTGTTCTCCTTCGTCTGGCAGTGGACGGACACGTTCTACTCCAAGCTGTTCTTGGGGAACATCAAGCTCCTGAGCCTTGAAGCCTCTACCGTCGCCGACCGCCTGAACAGCTACGTTTCCATTCAGCTGGGGCTTTCCGGCGGCGCGTCGATGGGCTATCAGCAGCAGATGGTTTCGACCGCCACGCTGATGCTCGTCGCCCCCCTGCTCGTCCTCTATCTCTTCGCCCAGCGTTCCTTCGTCGAATCCATCGCCGCAAGCGGCATCAAG
>OGQL01002284.1_pt1 | contig 12613 bp, 8 predicted proteins | sample 1553211 | NCBI WGS metagenome assembly OGQL01 (sample SAMEA2579942, study PRJEB22360) | human gut metagenome
TGCTGTGGTTGCGGAGGCACCTGCTGATTCACAGGCTGCTGCGGAACCTGAAACCCCTGCTGGTACTGCTGGGGCTGTTGGTAACCGTAGGCCCCCATTGGTGCAGCTGCATAGGCTCTGCGAACGCGACTAACGAACACCGCCGAAACGATGAACAGCACCATAGAGATCATGCCACCGACCAAAAAACTCACAATAGCAGCGGCGATAGACCAGCCGAAGGCACTGCCCAATTTAGCGGGGTTGTTGCAGTTGCGCAAAGCAATGATGCCCGCAACCAGGCAGACAACCTTGCAAAGCACATACCCCAAGCTCAAACCCACCATTAAGAAAATGCTTGCAGAAGCCACAGCCATAGCTTCATCCTGGGTCATGCCGGAATAATCGTATGACGAATACGACGAAGAGCCATCAAACGCCGAGGAGGTGCTTGACGATTCCAGCTCCGAGATAAGAGCATTGACCACAGCGGGATCATTCAAGGAAGTCGAAGCGATTCCCATAAACAAGGCAATCACCAAGCCACCCAAAATACCCAAAGCAGACAAAACGATAGCTGCGATACTTACTCCCCGAACAACACGAGAGTCAGGATTCATCAAAAGCCCCTTTCGTAGGCATAACCATTGACAGCATTGTACCCGAGCTGCCCCACCGACATCATTACAGGGAAATGTCAATCTGCTAGCACAAAGGCGAATGCACGCCGTCCACGGCAACAGCGTGATCGCTCAGAGCCCATCCATCAGCCAATTCTGGCAATCAGACCTGCCGCATCAATCAGTAACCCATGCGGCGAAAAGGCGCTTCGAACAGCTCTATCTTGTTCTGCGGAACATGTCCCACACAAGCCAAACCGAAAGGACGAACGCAGAAACATGCTCGACAAGAGAAAGGACGGGCATCCCAAACAAACGCGGCATATCTACCGCAATAATAAGGCTGCCACTTACCAGCAAGCCGGCAATCACCAAACTCATGGCAAGGCGGTTCATGATACGCCCGACCTTGTACAACGGCTCGGGGGAACTAAGCATTTCCATATTCACTTTCAGTTGACCGCGCGAAAGCATGTGAAGCGTGTCCCCTGAGTACTCGGCGGCTTTAATAAGGCTGTTAGTTGCCGAATTCAACGAAATCAGCAAATCCCTTGTTTGATTCTCGATCTCCGTCTTGATGTTTTTAGAACGTTGAAGATGTCCATTGATGATGTCGACAATATTGGCATTTGCCAGACAATCCTGCAGCGAGCCCTCCATGGTAATGATGCCACGCGAAACAGCGGTAACCGAAGCGGGCAAGGTAACCTTGCACTGGCGCGTAAGCACCATGATGTCACCCAACAAAGCACCAATATCAATATCGGCAACGTCGGTTGAACCGTAGCTTTCCAAAACGTTATCGAGCTCCGCCAAGAAGCGCGGATGATCGATGGCATTCATATCATGCGCTACGGAAAACGTGATGAGAGCGTCTTTCAGTTCAGCGGAGTTCTTTGACCCTACCGCTTCAACGATCCGCTTAAAACCGCCGCGATCACGAACAGATAAGCGCCCCATAATGCCCAAGTCGATGTAGATTACCTTGCCGTCCTTAACCAGGATATTTCCAGGATGAGGATCGGCATGGAAAAAGCCATGCTCCATAATCTGCGTGGCGTAATTGTCCATAACCTTTACGCCGATTTCTTCCAGGTCGTAGCCATTTTCAAGCAGACGCTTCGTGTCGCGGATGGAGATGCCATCAACGTATTCCATGACCAAGACTTCTTCAGTGCAATACTCCATATAGGGCTTCGGACAGGAAATATACACCACGTCTTTGTTGAGCAACGCAAACTCTTCCAAGTTGCGCGCTTCTTTCAAGAAGTCGGTTTCCTCCAAGAACGTAACCCACAGCTCTTCCACTACATCGCGCAGATTGAGCATTTGATTATCTTTCATGAAACGCGAAGCTTGCTTGGCAACCGCACGCATCACATCGATGTCCTGGGCCATGGTAGTGCGCACGCCAGGACGCTGCACTTTAACGGCTGCTTCATCACCGTTCGTCAAAACCGCGCGGTGAACCTGCGCCATAGAGGCGCTTCCCAATGGCTTCGGATCAATTTCCTTGAATATCGCGTCGAACTTATCGCCATAAATGCCCCGAAGCACCGCTACCGTTTCGTCGAATGGCATAGGGTCGCAGTCCATCTGCAAGTCGGAAAGCGCATCGCAATACGCCTGCGGCAAGATCTCCGAACGAAGGGAGAGCATCTGGCCTATCTTGATGAAGCTTGGCCCCAAATCGACAAGGATGTCACGCAGCTCCGTAGGCGAAAGACCGTCCATAACATGATGCTTACGCATAAGCAGCACGATTTCGCGTATACGACGTATGCGGACCTTATGGCTTAAACCAAACTGCTTATCGGGATCGAATTCGATACCGTCTTCAAAAAAGCGTTTGAGCAAGGTGTTTTCGTTCATGAAATTCCTCTAATGGGCCAACCGGCATCGGAACAAGTAGATGGACGCGTTTTGCGCTATAGGGACGAAGCGAGCAACCGCAAAGGCAGCCGCCTTTGAAACTTGCCCCAGAACGTACTACCGACCAAATAAACCAAATAAACCAGGGGTTTCGCCCCTATATAAAAAGAACGTGGCAGGAGCACCCTGCCACGTTCTGAGCATGCGGGGTTATTCCGCCTTTTCCTCTGCAGGCGCCTCTTCGGCTTCCTCGGCAGCGGGCGCTGCGGCAAGCTTAGCAACAGTTGCAGCAAACTCGGCACGCTCTTCGGCGCTCATAGTTTTCATCGCAGCGGCAATGCTTTCCTCGCGAACCTTGGCAACGGTTTCAGTTGCCTTATGCTGCAATTCGCGGTTGATGTCCTTACCCTGCTCAACTGTAACGCCGCCCTTTTCAATAAGGGTATCGAGCACTTCCTTCGCCTTTTCGCCAGTGATGGCCATAGCGCCAACGCCTGCCAGGAAAATATCGCGGAAACCCTTTTCGAATTCAGTAGCCATGATGACCCCTCCATTTCAGCAAGGTAGATTGTGATCCCTGTCCTCTATTATATCGGCTTTTCAGCGGCTTGAACGTGTTTCAGGAAAACGGGACATTCAAGGCGCAAGAGAGGAGGATCCCCCCCCCGGCTGCGCAATCGATCGAAACCAAATCCACAACAACGAAAAATAAATGGAGTTAGCTCAAATGTCTGTTTTAATTGAACATTTTGTTGGGTAAACTAACTATGCCCTGCTCGACAGGGTTGTTTTAGTTAGAAAGAAGTTTTTACTATCGTGGCTTCACCCGTGCAGAACAACCAATCATCGCAACTCCTTGTAGGTATAGATGTTGGGTCCACGACGGCGAAGATAGCCGTTATGGATGCAGCGTCCCATGAAATGCTCATGCGCCGCTACGTGCGCCATCATGCCCAGCAGGCAAACTGCTTGAAGAGCTTGCTTGCCGAATTGGACCAGCGGTTCGAAGGTATTCCCATGCGCGCCGCCTTGTGCGGTTCAGGCGGTGCGGCTTTAGCTGAAGCCCTGGACCTGCCCTATGTGCAGGAAGTTGTGGCCAACTCCCTTGCAGTAGGCGCGAATTATCCTACCGCCCGCACCGCCATCGAACTCGGCGGCCAAGATGCGAAGATGATCTTCTTCAAATTCGACAATGAGGCAAACCGCCTGTCAGTTGCCGATATGCGCATGAACGGAAGCTGCGCAGGCGGCACAGGCGCCTTCATCGATGAAATCGCCACGCTTCTTAAGGTGCCCACCGAACAATTCAACGACCTCGCTCAACAGGGAAAAGCCGTCCACAACGTTTCCGGCCGCTGTGGCGTATACGCAAAAACCGATATTCAACCCCTGCTCAACCAAGGAGTGCCGAAGGCCGATATCGCCCTATCTTCGTTTCACGCTATCGCCAAGCAGACCATCGGCGGCTTGGCTCAGGGTCTGGAAATCGAGGCTCCTGTTGTATTCGAAGGCGGGCCCCTCACCTTCAACCCGCGCTTGATTGCCGTTTTTGCCGAACGCCTTGAGCTGGGCAGGAAAGACATCATCATTCCCGATCACCCCGAAACCATCGTCGCAGTGGGCGCAGCGCTTGCCCTGGAAGAGCTCTTCGCCGGTCGTCAGGCAAGCCTCGTTCCTTCCCAAGCAATCAAGACGCTGGAAGAGGCTCACATCGTGGTCATAGACGATGCAGCAGGCAGCGCCGCGTCGCAAAGCGCCTATGCTGGCAAGCCTTTCTTCAAAACCGACGCAGAACGTGCCGTCTTCAACGAACGCCATCAGCTGCCCCAAACAAAGACCGCACTTGAACAGGGAAACCTTCCTAAAACACTCCGCGTATACCTTGGCGTGGACTGCGGGTCCACCACCACTAAGTTCGCCCTGCTCAACGAAGGAGGTGAACTCGTCGACTCGTTTTATGCCTCCAACGAAGGCGAACCTATTGATGTCGCTGTGGAAGCACTGCGCACCTTGCACAAACGATACCAAGATGCTGGATGCGAGCTTGAAGTTGCAGGGTGTGGTACCACCGGATACGGCGAAATGCTGTTCGCCAACGCCCTTGGCGCCGATTGCCACACCGTTGAAACGGTTGCCCATTCGCGCGCGGTTCAGCAATTCGACCCCAATGCCTCATTCATCCTGGATATTGGCGGTCAAGACATGAAGGCAATCTGGATCGACAACGGCGTTATCACCAATGTTGTAGTAAACGAGGCATGCTCTTCTGGATGCGGATCGTTCCTCGAAAGCTTCGCATCCACGTTGAGCATCCCCACCAAAAGCATTGCCAGCGCTGCCTTCGAGTCAAACGCACCCGCCGATCTGGGAAGCCGTTGCACGGTGTTCATGAACAGCAGCATCGTAACCGAACAGAAGAACGGCAAGAACCCAAACGATATCATGGCGGGTCTGTGCCGCTCTATCATCGAAAACGTATTCACCAAGGTAATTCGTGTTTCCAACCTAGAAAAGCTTGGCAACCACATCGTGGTCCAAGGTGGCACGTTTCTGAACGACGCAGTACTGCGCGCATTCGAACAATACGTTGGCCAAGAGGTAACTCGAGCGCCCTATCCTGGCCTTATGGGAGCTATAGGCGTAGCACTTATCGCCCGCGAAAGCGAGCAAGCAAACCGCACCTCTACCTTTATCGGCTGGGATGCCCTGGAATCTTTTAGCTATTCGCAGGAAACGAATCTGATCTGCCCGTTCTGTTCAAACCGCTGCAACCGCACACGCATCACGTTTTCCAATGGCACTTCATGGATTACCGGCAATCGCTGCACTAAGGGCGAAATCGTAGGCGAGCTTTCCGACACAAAAGTACGTGAACAAATACGCGAAGCAAACCTCACCATGGAAAGCGTGCCGAATCTGTACAACGAACGAGAGCAATTGCTATTCAAAGATTGGCCCTGTACTCCCGTTATGCCTTCCCAAGGAATAACCTTGGGCATTCCGCGCGTACTGTTCTTCTGGGATAGCATGCCTTTCTGGAAAACGCTGCTGCAAGCGCTAGGCTTTACCGTAAAGCTCTCCCATAAATCAACACGCGCCATCTACGAAAACGGCCTTTCTGCCGTCACGTCCGACACCGTATGCTTCCCCGCGAAACTGGTTCATGGTCACCTTCGCGATCTGCACAAACAGGGTGTCGACCGCATTTTCATGCCAATCGTCACCACGGTACCCTCCGAAAACACCTCGAAGGACAGCCAATCAATGTGCGCCGTGGTTAAGGGATACGCCCTGGTGGTGCAGAATTCCGACAACCCCAACCGTCGTTGGGATATCCCCTTCGATAACCCGATGTTCCATTGGTTCACAGAAGAGGACTGTACCAACCAGCTGGTGAAGTACTTCAAGGAAACCTTCCAAATTCCCGAGAAAGCAACGTTAGCCGCCCTTGAACAGGCGCGTAACGCGCAGGCATCATTCAGCGCTGCCCTTCAGCAGCGCGGCGCCGAAGTGCTGGCCCATGCCCGCAACGAAGGCACCTACGCTGTGGTGCTGGCAGGACGTCCCTACCATAACGACGACTTGGTCAACCACGAACTGCCAACGTTGTTTACCGAGCACGGCATTCCCGTCATCACCGCCGATTCTGTTCCAGGCGCCACGCAAGTACCGCTCCAGAACAGCCTGATCGACATTGCGAACAACTTCCACGCACGCATGCTTTCAACGGCAACCCTGGCAGCACAAAGCCCCAACATGGAATATGTGCAGATAGTAAGCTTCGGTTGCGGCCACGATGCGTATCTCTCCGACGAGATTATCCGTCTGATGAAAGAGATCAGCGACAAAACACCACTGGTGCTCAAGGTGGACGAAAGCGACATTCGCGGACCCTTAGGTATCCGCGTTCGCTCGTTTATCGAAACGGTCAACGAGCGTCGCGAAAAAGAAAAAGCAGCAACACCTGATCAGACAGCCTATGCTATCGATGCAAATCGACAGGGAATCTTGAATGCCTCTTGCTGCGGCAGCACACAAAGCTGCGAACCCTCGCAATGCGCAGCCTGCACAGCCGCATTCGAACGCAAAATCGACGAGGCCCTAGCTCGCGCCACAGGAGAAAAGCTCGCCGATCCCTATCCGCAGAAATTCACCAAGGAAGACGCTGCCACCAAAACGGTATTGGTTCCCAATACCTCGCACGCTTTTAGCCAACTTATGGCAGCGGCGTTTGCCAATCAGGGTCTGAACACCGTTTCTCTTCCTATTGGCCGTGAACGCGCAATTTACCTGGGGAAACGCTATGTCCATAACGACATCTGCTTCCCAGCCCAAATCGTGATCGGCGAAGCGCTGGCGGCACTTGAATCGGGCAAATACGACCCCGACAAGGTTGCTATTGCCACCGGCAAGTACATCGGTGACTGCCGTCTTACTCACTACGCTGCGCTACTGCGTAAAGCGCTCGACGATGCAGGCTACCCTCAAGTCCCCATCATCACCAACGATGCGGAAGACGCTCATAATGTTCATCCTGGTTTCAAGATGAACCTAAAAACCGCTATGCAAATTGCATTCGGCTTGCCCATGATCGACGCGCTGGAAGAGCTGCTGCGCAAGATACGTCCCTACGAGCTGGAACCCGGCAGCGCCGATGCAGCATTCGACAAATCTATCGATGCCGTTATAGGCGGCTTGCGCCAAGGCGGTATCGGGGGCATGAAGAAGGGCTTCAAAAAAGCTATAGCTTCGATGCTTTCTGTGAAATACGACCGAAGCAAGCCGCGCCCCACCGTGCTGATCGTGGGCGAGTACCTCTTGAATTTCCATCCCGGCGCAAACCACGATATGGAGCTGTATTTGGAAAACAACGGGTTGGAGATCATCGAAGCACGCATGACCGATGTTATTCGCAAAACGTACTTCTACCAGCGATCTCAGCAACGTGAATACAAGGTGCATCGCCCGCTTCCCACCAAGCTGAACAATTCGATATCCGATGCCTTCTTCAAGTTGGCGCATGATGCTACCGACAAAATTGCCAAGGCACACCCGCTGTATACACCGCCGTGCCGTATGCCCGAATTGGTGCAGGCAAGCGACCCTATCATTCACCACACCTTCGATGCCGGTGAGGGCGTTCTGATTCCCGCAGAGATTCTGCACCACGCAAAACGGGGCTGCCGCGCGTTCGTTATCCTGCAGCCCTTCGGGTGCCTTCCCAACCACGTAGTTGGCCGCGGTATATCGAAACGCCTGAAGGAGCTGTATCCCGATGCGCAGATTCTGCCCCTCGACTTCGATCCCGACGTTAGCTTCGCCAACATCGAAAACCGCCTGCAAATGCTCATCATGAACGCGCACAAACCTCGCACGTCCTAGCGGACGAGCCATAACCTGTATCGCCCCACAACGAAGGAGCCCATCATGGCACGACCCCGCAAAGACCAACAGGAACCCGCTGCGGTAGAACGCATCAAAAACGCATTCTGGGAATTGCTTGAGGAAAATGACCTGAAGCACATCACGGTGAATATGGTCACCCAAAAGGCCCACTGCAACCGTGGTACGTTTTACTACCACTACGAATCGCTCGACGCGCTGCTGTGCACCGTCATCGAGGAAGAGCTGCTTAACAGCAAGGGCCTTCCACTTGGCATTTTCTATATGCTCAGCAACGACAGCAAAGCGCTGACGGAAATGCTACTGCCCCAGCGTACACAGCGCTTTGGCCTTGTGATGAAGCGCTGCGGCCAAGAATGCGTGGCATTGAAAATCCGCACCATCATAGCCAACATGTGGCAAACCATACTCTGTGACGAGGAGGAGGAACTCACCACCAATGCGCGGATTATCATTGAGTATTCCATTAGCGGCCTGATCGGTGTTATCGATTATCTCTATCGTGAGGGAAAGCTCGACGGCTCTTCTTTCCCAGAGGAAATGATCTACGCTATCAAAGACAATGCCCACTACCTTGCCATCCGCATCAGCAATGCCCAGGGGATCTCGTTCCAAGAATTCGAGCAACGCGTACGTCTGTATTCTCATATCGCAAAGTAAGCAGCATGCGCGAAAGCAAAGCAGCCTGCAGGAGCTTTGACCATTTATAGACCGATCAGATGCAATCCGCAAACGTAATTTCGGGCCATTGCGCCTGAATGCCCGCAGGTTCACTGCGCGTAATAGCAACGCTGCCACGTTCACCGCAATGGGCATGACCCTGCGCCGCTGCCTCGATAAGCGCATCGAATACGCATTCCATGCGATGGCGCCCCGTGAAAAACTCAGGGTGCCACTGCACTCCGATCATAAAGCTCTTGTCACGCACCTCTATGGCCTCAACCAGGCCATCGGGCGCATATGCCACAGCATCAACACGCGTCGAGAGATCACATACTCCCTGATGATGCATAGAATTTACCATGATATTCTGCACGCCCAGCAACTTCCCTAATTTGGAGTTAGGCAGAATGGTTACTGGATGGGTGGGCTCGCTATAGGGCTTTGGCTGCCAATGCGCAAGTTGAGGCAAATCGTCTTTATCGTCGTTAATGCCCTTTCTTGCCACACCGGAAAACTGGTCTCCCAAATCTCGGAATAAGGTGCCTCCCAAGCACACATTTATCATCTGCATGCCTCGGCAGATACCCATCAACGGTAAATCAAAGCGATACGCATAGCTCAAAATCAAGTACTCAAGTTCTTCACGCTCAGGCGTATGCTCGTCGATTTTACCGCTATCGCGAATAGCACCATAGCGAGCTGGATCGATGTCATTGCACCGGTAAGAACAAAACCATCTATCAAAGGGAAAAGCGTTTCGTAAATATGGGAGTTGCCCGAAAGTGGCAGCAGCAAGGGGGCGCCGCCAGCCTTGATAATGGCGTCAGCATAGCGCTCGGGAAAACTTACCATCTTTTCGGTAGTGTTCTGGGAAGGAACGATGCCGATGACAGGCAGGTGCGAAATCTTGCCAGCACTTCCATTCGCTACCGTCATGACGTTCCCTTCCTGCAAGCCAGCGCAAACAAGCCAGCCGCTTTTTATTACTAGATGGTGTAGCTATCTATCGCAAGCTGGGAGGAACGATCCACCACATCCTGCAGAGAAATACCGCCCAGGTAACCCTTTACCAAATCGTGCAGACCCTTCCAAACGAAGATCTCATAGCACGATTCACCGGGAGACGCTTCCCCGGAAAGCTCATCGAGATAATCAACGGGCGCAAGCGAGCCCTCCGTTACGGTGAGCACGTCGAGCATGGTAATGTTCATGGCACTGCGTGCAAGGCGATAACCTCCCGAAGCACCGCGAGCGCTACGGACCAGCTGCGCCGCCGCCAAGCTCGAAGCAATTTGCTCCAAGTACTTACGCGAAATGCTGGTAGCCTCAGCGATTTCCTTCAATGGCACCGGCTCCGTACCGCCATGTCCCGCCAAAAACACCATGAAGCGCACTGCATAGAGCCCTTTGGTAGATATCTTCATTGGTGCCTCCTGACGGAATGGTAAACATCATCAATGCATTGGCCCGAAGCAACGGGTAATGCACAAAACAACCTGTAATCATATAGGAATAAGACCATAATAGCACGGCGAATATGCCGACATACGGGCTATCGTCTGCTGCGGGCAAATGACACTAGGTCGTGCAAATGAGCTGCATCCTCTTCATTGAGCGCTTCATCTGCAACTTCGAAGATAAGTTCCTGCCATTCAGCAAGCGTTTTGCCGCAGATAACCGCTTCGGCACCATGACGCTGGATAGCTTCCAGTGCCCGATTGGCGCTGCTATCGTTCAAGGGCCACACGCCTTCCGTTGCCCCAAATGCCTGCTCGATCGCGCAAAGAGAGCGCTCGGAATAGAAAATGCCTTTGACAAGCGCCGCATATCCCGCCATAAGCGGTGCAGGCAACGAATCGGCTGGGCGAATTTCCACAAAGTTCTTCAAGCGCACATCGGGCCAAAACATAGAGAGCACGTGCTCGATATCGGCGCGGGTCATGGGAGCGTCACCGTAGGCTTCATAGGCAGACTGCCCATACACCGCACGCAAATTTGGCCCCGCAGGATCATCGACGGAAGGGCGCGTAACGAAAATAGGGCACGTGCGAAGAATCCAATCGGCATAGTCCGCAAAGCCATAGCCTTCGCTGAAAAGACCTGGCACCGAACCGCATCGATCGTTGTCCACGTTGCGCCATAGGGCAAATCGCGCCAATCGGGGCGCAGGCTCCGCCTCGAACACCGCAGTGTTGTCGGTGACACTTGCAAAGATGGGCGCCAACGCCTGGGCAATACGCATTTTGCGAATGGCATCGGCTTCATCGCGATAATCCACCGAAACTTGCGTGGAGGCAGAAGCACGCATCATGCGTTCGCCATGCGTACCGATTTCCATGAAATAGTTGTTCATGAACCGGTAGCGTTGTTTCGGAATAAGCGTAAGCTCAAGCGCACGCGCCGTAGGATGATAACCGCTGGTAACCAGCTTGCATCCGTGCTCCGCCAAAAACGGATCAACTTTAGAACGGAATTCGCTGTACACACGGAGGATCTGACCGATAGACAAATATGGAGCGATGCTTATTTCAAGCTGAGCAGCAGGCTCAAGCGTAATGGAGGCCTCATCGCTAGCAAGCCCGATTAAGTCGCCCTCAAGACCATGGGTATGCCGCGGGTAAGTATCGGCTAAATGCGCCAGCACATCACGAACGCCAAATTCCCCTTCGCCCCCAGCGTACGATACGGGATGTTCGCCTTCGGCGGTAACCACGAAGTGCTCCACTTCAACGCCAAGGGCGCCAAGGGGTTTGTCCCCCTTCGCGCCCTCATTGAAGTAAGCGACCAGTGCCTGTTTGTTCTCTTGCTCGTAGGACATTCATGCCTCACTTGCCAGAGCAGTGCGTCAAGACGCCTGCTCGGATCTTACTCGAAGTTGAACATCGCCGTAGAGAGATAACGCTCACCCGTATCGGGGAGGATAGCGACGATGACCTTGCCAGCGTTTTCGGGGCGCTGAGCGAGCTTGGTAGCGGCAGCAACAGCAGCGCCTGAGGAAATTCCCACCAGCAAGCCATCCTTTGCAGCAAGCTCGCGGCCGGCCTCGAAAGCTTCTTCGTCAGCGATGGTGATAACTTCATCATATATTTCGGTATTCAGTGTATCAGGAACAAATCCCGCGCCGATACCCTGAATCTTGTGCGGACCTGCTTTTCCCTCAGATAATACCGGGGAGGTAGAAGGCTCAAGTGCTACAATTTTCACATTCGGGTTCTGCTCTTTCAGATATTCACCTGTTCCGGTAAGGGTTCCGCCTGTACCAACACCTGCGATGAAGATATCAACCTTTCCCTCAGTGTCCCTCCAGATCTCCGGACCTGTAGTAGCCTTGTGCACTGCCGGGTTCGCCGGGTTCACAAACTGTCCTGGGATGAAGCTGTTCGGAATCTCCTCTGCCAGTTCGTTGGCCCTGGCAATGGCACCTTTCATTCCCTTGGTTCCATCGGTAAGAACAAGCTCTGCACCGTATGCTTTCAGAATGTTTCGACGCTCAACACTCATGGTCTCTGGCATGGTGAGGATGATTCTGTATCCCTTAGCTGCTGCGATAGATGCCAGACCGATTCCGGTATTTCCAGAAGTTGGCTCAATGATTACGGAACCTTCCTTCAGGATTCCCTTCTGCTCTGCGTCCTCGATCATAGCCTTGGCAATTCTGTCCTTAACGCTTCCTGCCGGGTTAAAGTATTCCAGCTTCACAAGAACAGTAGCTTCCAGTCCAAGCTCCTTCTCAATATTTGTAACCTCTACAAGTGGGGTGTTTCCGATCAATCCAAGTGTTCCCTTATAGTATGCCATATCCATTCCTTTCCCGGCGCCTGCGGCCGCTTTACATTTATTCGAGGTGATGTCGCCGTATGGCGGCCCGCCTGTTATGTCTGTATCTGCCCCCAGTAACTGCCAGCTTGCTTCTTCGGCAATAATTGTCGATATTCCGTATTGATTTACTGGGTTATTTATTCGTTAAATGGATATTACCACTATTAACCCACTATGTCAATAGGTTTTTGGGATTTTATATGAGAAAATAGATTGGAGCGTTACTGTTCACTGGTAACATTCCGCGAGGTGTTTTT
>OGQL01002289.1_pt1 | contig 12580 bp, 8 predicted proteins | sample 1553211 | NCBI WGS metagenome assembly OGQL01 (sample SAMEA2579942, study PRJEB22360) | human gut metagenome
CGTAGGAACGGCTCGGCGTCGGACCCCGCTGGCCCTGATAATGCGAGCCGGTGCCTTGCGAACCGTACGGATGTTCGGCGGGGGAGCTGAGCTGGAAAAAGCACATCTGGCCGATCTTCATGCCCGGCCACAACTTCACCGGCAATGTCGACACATTCGACAATTCCAACGTGATATGACCCTCGAAACCAGGGTCGATGAAGCCTGCGGTGGAATGTGTGAGAATACCCAAGCGGCCCAGTGAGCTCTTGCCTTCCAGGCGGGCGGCAATCGTCGGATCAAGCTTCACGTACTCCCACGTGGAACCCAATGCGAACTCACCCGGATGCAGAATCCACGGTTCGCCCGGAGCCACCTCGAACTGCTCGGTCAGCTCGCCCTGATTCTCAGCCGGATCGACATACGTGTACGCATGATTGTTGAACAGACGGAAGAAACGGTCCAAACGCACGTCAATGGAAGCGGGCTGCACCATTTCCGGGGTCCACGGATCGAGTGAAATATGACCTTCGGCCTGCGCGGCGAGAATGTCGCGATCGGACAGCAGCATCGAAACTCCTTATTGCCAGGCACGCGAATGTGCCGGTATGGCGCTCGCCAACATTCGAACGTTCGCATGGTTGAGCGTGCGAATGCCGGCAATTGCGAAATGATTATTAGCTGGCTCTAGTCTAACGCGGTATCGCTATATCGTGGCTTATATCGGGTTGTAACGATTGCCGTGTGCTTGGTACGCAAAATCCGTTGCATCGGATTTTTCTGCAGGATTTTTCTACGGGATTCCTCCGCAGGATTTCTTACAGGATTCCCGGCGCGATATCGTGCGCGGCAAGCCAGTCGCGCAAATCGCTGAATTCGTTGAGACTGACCGCATGATCGAGTCCACGGTAGCTTTTCGACGTGAGGAACGTATGCTCGTCCAGCCAAGCGGCGGTTGCGAAAAGCTCCGGCATCGGAATCACGGTATCGTTCTTGCCATAGCCGTAGAACACAGGAATATTCAATTCCGCGACATGACTGTCGGCCGGCGCGCTACCGGCGACGATTCCCGGCGCAAGGAAGCCGGAAAGCGAGATTGACGCGGCGTACCGTTCCGGATGGACGCGCAACAAATGAATCGCCAGCAAACCGCCTTGCGAGAAACCGATCGGCACTACAGCGCGATCTTCGGGAACATTGCGCGCAACCCAATCGTCAATGGCTTGAGCGGCAGCATAAGCGTCTCGATCCAGGTCTTCGCCGGACGGTACGCAATCATGGAACCACGAATACGCGCCCTGACCGAAACCGAATTCACCGGAACCAGCCTCCTGCAGCACGAGCGGCGCGCGCAATGAAGCAAAATCGTTATAAGGAGCCACGTAACGCATCATGTCGGCCAAATCGGCCTCATTGGAGCCCCAACCGTGCAGGCAGAGGAACAGCGGGCGTCGTGGAGCCGCATTGCCGTCCCCGCGCGAATACTGTACGTGCGTGACCTGCAGCGGCTCGCCGAACCTCCCTGGAACCACCTGCGATTCGCGCCCGATCAGACCGGTCGGGGTGTTTGGGTTGCTGGAGTCGTGGGAATCACTGGTCTCGTGCTCGCGTATTTCACTCATGCCTCCAATATACCCGTTCCAGCGGGGCAATCCTCCCAGTCACTGGAAGGATTGGGACGTTGGGCGGCTTGCCAGCGGGGTGATTGTTCCAGTGAGTGGCGGTTTCTGGACTTTGAGTGAGCTGCCAGCGGGCGGATTCTCCCACTGGCTGGAGGAATCCACCCGTTGAGGGCAAAAAGAAACCCCGGTGGAGAGAAAACCACCGGGGAGAGAAAGGAGAGAGAAGAAGAAAGGGTTCAATTGTCGGGAACTGCTGTGGGTTCCTGGTCGGCTCTTTTGCTGACATCTCCTATATAAACAGACGATGCTGAGTACATGTCTGGTGTTTTCTGGGAAATATCTGAGAATTTCAATTCCCTCATGTTTTAGATTGTGGAATGGCCTCCAGTTTGCCGCCTTCCACGCCGTGTTCCGTTCCTACAGTTGTCTCGTCCCCCACGTTTCCACAGTTCGTCCGCAGACAAACTCGCTGCGGATCACCGGCTCACGCCAGCTTGCTGATTCCATCAGATCAGTTGGATGCTAGATCTGCGCGTCGGCGTCCACGCTCATCACATACACGTTGCGTCGCAGCTGCTTGGATTGCGCGCGCGTAATGTCACCCGCCTCGTACATGTCTTGGATCACACCCAGCTCGATACCGTAACTTTCGCGCTTCACCTCTTCCGCCTGCGCCTGCGCCTCCGCGCTCGTGCCCACATTCGGGCGCGACCTCAGCGTAGCCTCGCCTCGTCGGTAATCCAACAGCAGTGCCGAGCAATGTTCCGTATTGTACGTGTCGCGGCCCATCTCCTCATACAGGCGGTCGATCACATGTTCGATGGCATCCACCTGCACCGCGCGGGTGTGCGCGAACAGCTCGTCGTCGCTGAACAGCGGGGTAGTGCGGCGAATGCGGCTGTTCACACGCTTCACCACCGTGCCCAAACGCCTCTGCAACGCCCTGAAGCGGCCTTTGACTCGCCAGATGGTGCGTCCGGAATTATGTTCCGTTTCGATATGGCGCAGAGAGCTCATGATCTGGTCGAGCAGGCGCTCGCATGCTTCGATTTCCAGATCGTGCGCTGCCTTGTCGTCGTTCGGCGTCGCCTTGACTTTCGCCAGTCGCGCCTTGACGTATTCCTTCTCCCAGTTGAGCGCGTCGATCTGCAGTTGCATATACCCTTGCGGATCGATTTCTCCGATGCGCTGCTTCAGTCGTGTGATACGTTTCGTATACGAGTCGATGATCATCAGCACCGCACGACGATTGTCGGGTGTGACTCGTCCCGTCAGTTCCTCCACGGTCCGTCGCAGCACTTCGATGGTGATTTCGGTCATTTCCACGGAAGTGTCTTTATTGCGATTCGGCGCCAGCAGCGGCAGCAGGAAGTTGGCGAGCAGCAAGGTTACGACGATCACGCCACCTGCGATGAAGATCAGTTCGTCACGCATGGGGAACCACGCGCCTCCCGTAATGGTGTACGGGATCGTGAACATCAATGACAGGGTGATGGTGCCTTTCGGCCCGCCGAACGTCATGACCGCGGCCGAACGCCAACGTTGCGCCGTCATCTTGCGTCGCTTGCCGGTGACGGTATCTCGCGCGAGACGTAGCATCAATGAAATCCACAGGAATCGCATGATGATTACCACTGCGGAAACCGTAAGAATCGCAACCAGTAGCAGCCAATTGCTGACTTGCGGATCGTCCCAGCTTGCGCTCATCGCATTCGGCAGCAACATGCCAAGCAGAATGAACACCGTGCCGTTGAGCGTGAACGAGAATACCCCCCATACGCTTGACGAAACAATGTTGGTGCGAGCCACATTCGGGCCGATGCCGGTGCGATCGAAACGGATGATCAAACCGGCCGTCACCACCGAAAGAATGCCGGAAACATGCACCGCTTCCGCACCCAAATACAGAATGAACGGCAGGAACAATTCCATCAAAATACGGCTTGTGGTCGTCTCCCAGCCGAAAGATCGCAACGATTCAAATAACAGGTCGGCGACCATGCCTACTGCCAAGCCGAAAATGGCGCCGCCGAAGAATGAGAACACGAACTGTGCGGCCGAATCGCCCACTGTAAACACGCCACTGACGGCCGCCGCGATCGCGAACTGGAAGCCGACGATGCCGGACGCGTCGTTGAATAGCGATTCGCCTTTAAGCACGCTGGTTTGACGTTGCGTAAGCGCGGCTTCCTTGCCGAGCGACGATACGGCGACCGCGTCGGTCGGTCCAAGCGCGGCGCCGAGCGCCAGTGCCGCGGCAAGGGGAATTGCGGGCCATACGGCATGCAGTGCGAAACCAACGGCCACCATGGTTGCGATCGCTAGTCCAATTGCCAATGAAAGCGACAATTTAACGGATTTCAGCAGCTCGCTTTTATCGATTTCATGCGCTTCCAAATACAGCAGCGGCGCGATGAACAGCACCATGAACAGTTCCGGATCGAGCGTGACGTTCGGGAAAAACGGCAATTGCGACGCCAGCGCACCCAACGCGATCTGCACGAGCGGTGTGGAAACCTTGGGAATGAAACGGCTGAGGAATGAAGATAGTACGACGGCGGCGATAATACATACAATCAACTCGAATGCCGCCAACGTGCCTCCTTTTTGCGCGTTTTCTTCAATCTCTTCCAGCCTACCAAGAGGTATTTATGGGCGTGTTTCGTCTTTCGCTTCACGCGAGCGGAACCGTATAGTGGCGGGTATGCAGTGGAGTGACGACATGGAGCTGGCGATTGAATTGGCCCGCGAGGCCGCCGCGGAAGGCGAGGTACCGGTCGGTGCCGTCGTGCTTGACGCTGGGGGAGCGGTGATCGGCAGTGGCCGTAATCTGCGCGAGGCGCACGCCGATCCGTTGGCGCACGCCGAGGTCAAGGCCATGACGCAGGCCGCTCGGTCGCTTGGTACGTGGAATCTTGCCGATTGCACGTTGATTGTTACCTTGGAGCCGTGCCCGATGTGCGCCGGCGCGTGCCTGCAAACGCATGTCGGACGAATCGTGTTCGGCGCGTGGGATGCCAAGTTGGGTGCATGCGGTTCGATTTGGGACATTCCTCGCGACCCGCATGTCGGTCATGTTCCGGAAGTTATCGGCGGCGTTCGTGAATCGGAATGCGCACGATTGATGACTGATTTTTTCGCTGGAAAACGATAATTGCGATTTTGTAGTCGCAAAAACGTAAGAAATATTGAAATGCCAAGTAAATCTTGGTAAAGATGATTGCGATTTCAACGGTAATGTTTACGTAATAATATTTCTTGCGATTCTATGGTCGCAAGAAATACTTTCCGACAGAAAGAAACACGCTCGGCGACGTCAACAAATGAAGCTTGTCATACCATCGAAGGTGACAATACAAGGCAATCGCAATATGTAAAGGATGCTGCAATGACGCTCATTCAGACCTTCCATGGCAACGCTACCAACGGTACCGAACTCACTGCGGTCTACGCCGAACAGCCAGCCGCAAACGTGGCGTTCGCGCTCGTATTCCCCGGCAATGATCTGCCGCGACTCGTGCATTGGGGTCGCCCGCTCGCAGCCCCGGCAACCGTGATCGACATGTTCGACGCGCAAATGCCACAGCGCGTTTCTGGCGCACTCGACTACACCTCATGGCCGAGCGTGCTGCCCACGCAATCCGAATCCTGGATCGGCGCAACCCGTTTCGATGTGCGTCGCGACGGCGTGGAACTGTTCTGCAAGTTCGCAGTCAGCAACATCACCGCCGAAACCGTGGCGGCTGGCAAAACCTACGTCATGGGCGAAAAAGACGGATACCCGAACTGGAGCGTGGCCGACGAACCCAAGCAGACCCCAACCGTCACCGTCACCGCCGAAGACGAGGAACAGCATGTGAAACTCATCTGGACCTGCGAACTCGACGAAACCGGCCTCATCCGCCAGAACGCCGAAGTCGTGAACACCGGCGAAGGCCAGCTCGAAGTCGGCAAGATCGAACTCGCATTCACCGTGCCGGCCGACGCCAACGAAATCCTCACCACCACCGGCCACCATCTGCGCGAACGCTCCCCGCAGCGCCAGGACTTCACCCTCGGCCGCTTCGCCAAAGCATCCATGGCCGGACGCCCAGACTTCGATGCCACCCTGCTGCTCAGCGTCGGCGAAAAAGGCTTCGGCTTCACGCACGGCAACGTCTACTCCGCACACGTGGCATGGAGCGGTAACAGCGTGCTCTCCGCGGAACGCCTGCCATACACCAGCGGCGTGATCGGCGGCGGCGAAGTACTGTTCGGCGGCGAAATCAGCCTCGCCAATGGAGAGTCCTACACCACTCCATGGCTCATCGGCTCCTACGGCGAAGGCCTCAACGAAGTCGCAGCCCGCTTCCACAGCTACATTCGCCGAGTGCACCGCGACTGGCTTGCTGAACACAACATCGCGCCCAAGCCGCGCCCGGTCATTCTCAACACATGGGAAGCCGTCTACTTCAACCACGATTATGACACCCTCACCGCACTCGCCGACAAGGCCGTGGAAAGTGGTGTGGAACGCTTCGTCGTGGACGATGGCTGGTTCGGCTCCCCCCCCGCCGCCACCCCCCGCCCCCGGGGCGTCCGGATTTCGCAGGACGTGTGGCCCGACGGCGACAAGTCGCTCAAGGCGCTTGCCGATTACGTGCACGGCAAGGGACTCGAATTCGGTCTGTGGTTCGAACCGGAAATGGTCAACCCTGATTCCGACCTGTTCCGCGCACACCCCGACTGGGTGTTGAAGCCCACCGAAGGCCGTCTGCCCATGCAAGGACGTACCCAGCAGGTCGTGGACCTGACCAATCCGGACGCCTACGACTACATTTACGGCGCAATGGACAAGCTCGTCGGCGAACTCGGCATCGACTACATCAAGTGGGATCACAACAAACTCGTCACCGAAGCTGTCTCCCCACGCACCGGACGCCCGGCAGTGCACCAGCAGACGCTCGCCGTATATCGCATTTTCACTGATCTGAAGGCCGCGCATCCAGGACTTGAAATCGAAAGCTGCTCTTCCGGCGGTGGCCGCGTGGACCTCGGCATCCTCGAAGTGGCCGATCGCATTTGGGGATCCGACTGCGTCGACCCGGTGGAACGCGCCGACATCCAGCGCTACACCTCGTTGCTCGTGCCGCCGGAAATGATCGGCGAACATGTGGGCGCATCCCCGGCGCACTCCACGCACCGCGCCACCACGCAGGAACTGCGTATGGCCATGGCCTTCTTCGGACACATGGGCATCGAATGGAACCTGCTCAAGGAACCGCAGGAAGATATCGACAAGCTCGCCGAATGGGTCGCCGAATTCAAGAAGCATCGCGAATGGTTCGCCGTCGACACAGTCGTGCATTCCGACGCAGCCGCGTTCCACCCCTTCGACCCATTGTGGCATCCCGCCGCAGCCGATCCGGCAGTGCGCTTGGACGGTGTGGTCATGCCTAACCAAGCGGCCGCCATCTACCGTTTCACCCAGCTCACCACCTCGCAGACCTACCCGGCCGCGCCGGTACGCCTGCCCGGACTCGACCCTGACAAGGTGTATGAGGTGTCGCCGCTCGACGTGAGCCTCGACCTCGCCAAGCAAGACATCGCCAACGGACAGAGCCCGCTCGGCTGGTGGAAGGCCGGAGGCGTGAGGATGACCGGACGCGCGCTCGCCACGTACGGCATCCGCCCGCCGGCACTGCACCCGGCGCAAGCAGTCCTTTTCAAGGCCGTGCTTGCGCCCGTCGAGAGCGCCGAATAGCGCGCTCTCTCCCCTCACCTACGGGAAGCCCACTGGGCTTCCCGCTTAACGGTTCGGCAAGCAGTCCTTTTCAAGGCCGTGCTTGCGCCCGTCGAGAGCGCTGAATAAGCCGTAATCGCATAACAAAAATCCTCCCTGAACAAAAGGGAGGATTTTTTGTATTGCAAGACAATCAATCGCAATCAATCGCAATCAATCAGCCAACATATTGCCGAATTGCCTGTGATGCGGCCGCCTTGGCCCACAAAGCCCAATCGTGGTCGGGAATTTCAAAATCCACTGGCGCGGCCTGGCTATGCCGATACATGTTGATGCCGTTACGCAAGTCGTCAATGCCGAATTTCGCGATGAACGACGATTCTCCGGCGATCATGATTTTGTCTGGCATGGCAAGATTGGCGATGGTCGCCACCAGGGTGCCGAGACGGAAGCAGGTGCGGTTCACCAGATTCGTCGCTTGCGGTTTGTTCGCGCGTGCGTCACGTGCGAAATCGTCGAATGATGCGGGATGTCCGATGATTTGCGAATATTCCGCCGCGATCGAGTTGTCGGACAGGCATTGCGCGCATCCCTTGTGTCCGGAAACACAACGCGGCCCATCCGGATCGACCAGAATATGCCCGACCAAACCGTAACTTTTATCCGGACAGCTTACCAGCTCGCCGTTGAACGTCAACGAATAGCCGACGCCCGCGCCGAACGTCAGCACCGCGAAGCTATCCAATCCAACGCCCGGTCCAAACAGGCAGGCGTCAACCACCAACGAATCGATATCGTTGTAAATTCCGGTAGGCAATCCGGTCGCCTCACGAACCATGACGGAAAGTTCCACGGGCTGCGACCAGTGCATGAACGGTGCGAACGTCACCACGGTACCGTCGACAATATGCCCGCCAAGCGAGATTCCCACAGCGCACGGTTTCGGCCAGCCCGCCATCTCCGCCTCGTCGGAACAGTCGGTCGTCAGTTGTTTGATCAGCGCGACCACGGTCTGCGGGGAAGCGTCTTCGATTTCCAGATCATGGCATCCGGTGATGATCTGCCCGATTGCGTTGACCGCAACTGCCGAAATATGCGTCGCGTTGATTTTCATGCCAACGAAAGATCGCGCATTCGCAATCACCTGCAATCCGGTTTGCGGGCGGCCGCGACGTTCCGTATTTTCTTTCTGCACGAAACCTTTCGGCAGTTTGCCGGCCTTGCCGGACGGCATCGGCGTCTCCTCAATCACGCCCGCATAAATCAGATCGCTGGTAATTCGGGAAACAGCACCCTGCGAAAGTCCTAAAATCTGCGCCAACGTAATGCGTGAAATCGGACCATATTTCATGATGCAAGCCGCGACTTTATGGGTATATTCCGAGCCTTCAAACCACTGTGGCAGAGGTGAAACCGCCATCTGAACCATCCTTCGTGCTCCCGTTCGCGCACATCGTGCGTCAAATTACTTTCTCAGAGTAATAAAATCTCGTCGTTTTTGTTTTCCGCCCCGCACAGGCGCGCTGAGTTGGGAATGAAAACCGCCCCCCTCTATAATTCTCAGTAACGGTGGTGTGGTAAGGAAGCCGCTCCACCGTAATAGAGAAAAAATACAAAGGAGTCGAGAATGAAACCTGATTCCACCACTAGTGTAGGTAAATTCAGGAGGATTGTATACCGCGCTCTCACGGCCACATGCGCAATCGCGTTGACGGCCGGTCTTGCAGGTTGCGGCAACAGCACCGCTGGAACCGTCACTTTGGATTTCTTCCAATTCAAAGCCGAAGCAGCGGACTGGTTCACCGCAAAAGCAAAGGAATTTGAGAAAACCCATCCCAGCATCAAAGTCAACGTCAACAATTCGTCCGACGCAACCACTGATTTGCGTACGCGACTCGTGAAAAATCGTGAACCCGACGTCATCACCATCAATGGCGACATTAATTTCGGCATGCTCGCCGAAGCGGGTGTTTTCCACGATTTCACCGACGATGACATCGTCGACGAACTCAATCCAGGCATGGTGAACATCGCCAAGAGCCTTGTACAAACCAACGACGAATCCAAGAAGCGCCTGTACGGCCTGCCGTATGCGGGCAACGCGTCCGGCTACATCATCAACGCTGACGTGTGGGAAGAAGCGGGCGAGGATCCCGACAATCCACCGCAGACGTGGAGCGAATTCATCGACCTGCTGCAACGCTTCAAGAGCAAGGGCATTGTACCGATCGAAGCGAGCACCGCTGATCCGTGGACACTCCAGGCGCCGCTGGCGTCACTCAACTCCACGCTGGTACCGGAATCCGAATATCTTTCCCTCAAAGACGGATCGAAGAAATTCTCCGACCTGTGGGGCACTGTCAGCGATCAGCTGGTCGAGATCTACCAGAACTACACGCAGAAGAATCCGGCCGTCACTTACCAGCAGGCCACGCAGGATCTGGCCGCAGGCAAAGCCGCGATTCTGCCACTCGGCACCTACGCGATTCCGCAGATCCGACTCATCAACAGCGATGCCAACTTGCGTTTTGCGCAAATGCCGGCAACCGACGATGCCAGCGAACAGCAACTCACCGCAGGCGATGACGTGATCCTGACCATGGGCGCACACACCAAGCACGAGAAGGAAGCGCGCGAATTCATCGACTTCCTGATGAACGACGAAAACATCAAGGACTACTCCAAGCAGCAGTCCGCCTTTACCCCCTACAAAGACACGTATGTGGGCGATGAAGCGCTGAACGGTGTGCTTGACTTCTACCAGGCGGGCAAACTGGCCGACTTCTGCGACCATTACGTGCCAGCCAGCATCAACATCGCAGGCTTCCTGCAGACGCTGGTTCAGTCGGGCAACACCGAAAAATTCCTGAACAGCATGCAATCCGAATACGACAAGATCGAAGCCAGAAACTTCAGGTGAGAGGAGGAACGGACATGACTACCGCACATACTGCAAATACTGCGAAGAAATCTGCAAAAACTTCCAAGAATAAGGTTTCGAAATATTCCAAGCGCAAGGTCGATCCGGCATTTTATTGGATGACCGTTCCGGCTGCGATTCTGGTGTCCATCTTCCTGTATTGGCCGTTCCTGCAGGGCGCGGCATACTCGTTCACTAATTCGCAGGGTTACGGTGATTTTAAATTCATCGGATTGAAGAATTATATTGCGATGTTCCAGGATTCTCGCGTCGGTCACGCGTACCTGTTCACTATTCTCATCGCAGTTTTGATTACGCTCGGCACGAATATTCTCGGCATGTTCCTGGCGGTGCTGCTGAATTCGAAAATCGCATTCAAAAATGGATTCCGTGCGATTTTCTTCATTCCGTACACCCTGTCGGTGCTGGTGATCGGCTACGTGTTCAAGTACATTTTCATGACGCCGCTGCCGGCGCTCGGCCAGGCGCTGCATATTGATTGGCTGTCGACGTCGATGATTTCCAATCCGGATTTGGCATGGTTCCCGATTGTGTTCCTGTCGATCTGGCAGGGCGTTGCCTACTCCACACTGCTGTACTTGGCTGGCCTACAGACCATCGACAACGAGATTTACGAGGCGGCCGCGATCGACGGTGTGAACGCTTGGCAGAACTTCTGGCAGATCACCTTCCCGCTGATTGGCCCGTTCTTCACCATCAACATGGTGTTGAGCCTCAAGAATTCGCTCGGCGCGTTCGACCAGATCATGGCATTGACCAAGGGCGGCCCGGATTCCAAGACCGAAACCGTCTCGTATCTGATCTTCCAGAACGGCCTTGGCAATGGCGAATACTCCTACCAGATGGCGAACGCGGTCACGTTCTTCATCGTGCTGGCAATCCTGGCCTTCGTGCAGCTGAAGTTCTTCAGCGGCAAGGAAAAGGTCTGAGCAAGGGTCTGAAAGTCTGAAGGTAAAGAGGAAATATCATGACTAGCGCAACTGTTGCAAAGACTGCAAAGACTGGCGTTCAAGCGCAAGCAAAGCCGGAGAAAATCCGCAGGGATCATAAGGTCAACTGGTGGCTGACCGCGGTTGTGACGGTGTTGAGCCTTACCGTGCTCGTGCCGTTGTATTTCGCTGTGGTCACCGCGTTGAAGACGCCGGGCGAGGCTGGTACGTTCAGCTTGCCGACCACGTGGGAATGGCATAATTTCGCCGACGCATGGAATAAGGTGAACTATCCGAAGGCCGCACTTAACTCCGCGATCATCACCGTGTGCGCGGTGGTGTTGACGCTGCTGACGAACACGTTCGTCGCGTATGCTGTGGCACGAAATATGGATAAGCGATTCTTCCGCTTCCTGTATTACTTCTTCCTTGCGATGATGTTCGTGCCGTTCACGGTGATCATGCTGCCGGTCGCGAAGGAAATGGGTACGTTGCATCTTGATAATCAGCTTGGTTTGATTATTCTGTACACGATTCTTGGCATCGGCACCAACCTGTTTATTGCGATTGGTTTTATTCGTTCGATTCCGATTTCGTTGGAAGAGGCGGCTCGTATCGACGGTGCTTCCACCTGGCGTATTTTCTGGACAATCATTTTCCCGCTGATGGGTCCGATTAATGCCACGATTGCGATTTTGACCGCACTGTGGGCTTGGAACGACTTCCTGCTGCCGTTGATCACGCTGACTGATCAGAGCAATCAGACGATTCCGCTCGCACAGTACGTGTTCCAAAGCCAGTTCACGTCGAACTATCCGATGGCCTTCGCGTCCTATCTGATGGCCATGGCTCCGGTTCTCATCGTCTACATCTTCGCCCAGAAGTGGGTCGTCGGTGGCGTGATGAGGGGAGCCGTTAAGTGAACAGCCCAGTGGTCTGTTCATAGGCTCTCCCTGAGCGAGCCGATAGGCGAGTGAAGGCAGGGACAACGCGGCCGTAGGCCGTCCGTTCAGGAAGTAACACTTCACCGCTCTGAGCGGGACTGGCCTATCCCACTCCCCAGCGCGGGACGTTCCATTTCCCTTTCTGGAACGTCCCGCGTTTTTTATTTTTGCGGATTGGTTTTTCGCGTCCGTAAGAAGCGTATTCTTTTCTTGCTTTGCACAACTCGCCGCGGGAAAGAAAGAAAAACAGGGTTGCATACCATAGGGGAGTAGGCAAAATCGATCTTCTGCATGAAGCTGACATGAGCTGAAAACGGGCAGAGTCAGTCACGAAAGATCGAACGAAAATCTAACAAACGTCAAGCAAAGGAGCTCCACGACATGACGAATTTCAATCGTTCCACCCTTCCCGACACCGTACGTTCCAACGGCGCGACCCCGAA
>OGQL01002309.1_pt1 | contig 12510 bp, 8 predicted proteins | sample 1553211 | NCBI WGS metagenome assembly OGQL01 (sample SAMEA2579942, study PRJEB22360) | human gut metagenome
TCACCCACTGGTCCTTTGCCGCAAGCATATCCATATGATGGATTTCATATAGTGCATTGCCAAGTTTATTCATTTCTTTCTCCTGTTCCGTGCATCTTATGACTTTTTCTTTTTAAAGAAACGGAATGCATAGCATGCGCCGACACAGACAACAAGAACAACTGCAGATCCCGCAATTCCGGAAAAACTGGTTCCAAACGTGGAATCAGAATTTTTAAAACCATTTCTTATGCGCTTTTTCAGCGGCATCGTCTTGATTGCTCAAAGGTTGCATGGTAAAGCTGTATTGCCATTCGTGCGGAGTGATGGTATATTCCGGATGTACTTGCGCTCCCCAGGTATTATCTCCACCTACCCCCATATGACGGTGGTCGATGTTTAACCATATCATGTCTTTCTTCATAATACTTCCACCATGACGGCGTTCGGTATTGAATGCCACATAGTCAATATCCTCCAACGGGAAATTCCATGCGCTGACATTCAGCGGTTCCTCACCTGTGATTAACAGGCCTTCCCCTGCTTTATTACGCAATGCAACCCATCGTACATCGGTTTTGTTGCCGGTTTCCTGGGCACGGACATACGGATGGAATTGTTCCCATACTGTAGCGGTATAGAGCCCGATAGGATAACCCGTCTTGCGGTCTGCATAGTTTTCTTGTGGTCCGCGGCCCAGCCAGGTCATCACATCGTATTCTGCCGGAAGAATCATACGCATACCCAGACGTGGCATTTCAGGAAGGGATTTGTTGCCGGGTACAAAGTGCATACTTACTTTGATTGCTCCATTGGGTCGTACTTGATAGACGGTCTGCAAAGTTGATTCTTGTGCTTCCAGCTTATAATTTACAGTAACGGTTGCCAGTTGTTTGTTTGAATCTTCTTTCAGGTCGATGCTTTGCAAGTGGGCGTTCTTGCCTGCAAATTTCCAGATGCCGCAACGCTCCAGGTGGTTGTTGGCAACATCATTGTCGGTCAATGTACGCCAGAAATTGGGTTGCAATCCTTCTTTTATCAGATTCTTCCCGTTATATAAGAGTTCTGTCATTTCACCATCAGCAGTAGAGAATGCGATACGGAAGTTCTCCCCTGTCAAGGTGATAGCATCCGGAGTACGTTCGGTATTTACAGTTTTGTCTACTAGTTCCCGGGCAGTCCATGTAGCATTCAGCAGCCGTTCTCCTTCCGGATTCAGTTGCCATTGCTCCATGGCTACCTGATGTCCCTTCGGAACTAATGGGGCTTCCTTTTTGGTAAATGCTTCCAATTTCAGGAAGTATTCTTTTCCATCGTTAGGAATCAAGTTCATCGGGATAGTGATGAAGGCAGAAGAACGGGCGGCCATAACCGGGAAATCCATTTCACCGCTTTGTACAGCTTTTCCGTCTGTTTCTACAGTCCAGTGTAGTTTGTAATCTTCCAAACCGATAAAATCATGCCAGTTAGTCACTTTAACTTGCTTGGTGGTAAAGGCAACCGGATCAAAATGAATATATTGATATACTTTTTTCACTTCCCAGATGTGCGGATGAAGTGAACGGTCGGCAGCTACCAGTCCGTTGGCACAGAAGTTGGAGTCATTAGGAACACCCACGAAGCCCATATCGCCTCCGTAAGCCCAAATCTTGTTTCCGTTCTTGTCTTTGATATCAAAAGTAGCGTCTACCCAGTCCCATATGAAACCACCTTGCAACTGGTCATATTTATAAATCAAATCCCAATAGTCTTGCAGGTTACCTACACTGTTACCCATGGCGTGGGCATATTCACATAGAATCATCGGGCGTGCGTCGCGTTGGTTTACATGGCGGCGGAGCGCCCAGACACGTGCATACATCGGACAATAAATGTCAGATTTGGCATCATAACCACCTCCTTCATATTGTACAGGGCGGGTAGGGTCAAACTTCTTGGTCCAGTCATATAACGTTTCAAAGTGTTTTCCGTAGCCGGACTCATTTCCCATTGACCAAGTGACAATGGCAGTGATATTGCGGTCCCTCAGCACCATGCGGCTCATGCGTTGCATAAACGGTACTTCCCAATCGGGATTATTAGCCAGTGTGCCATCTTTATGCGCCTGCATACCATGGCTTTCAATGTTTGCTTCATCTACCAGATACAAACCGTATTCGTTACACAATGCATACCATTCATAGCGGTTGGGGTAATGGCAAGTGCGTACAGCATTCAGGTTGAATTGTTTCATCAACTGAATGTCTTTTATCATGCTCTCTACGGTGATGGTACGACCATGATGCGGATCGTGTTCATGGCGGTTTACTCCTTTAAACAATACGGCTACCCCATTTATCAGTTGCATGCCGTTACGCATTTCCACAGAACGGAAACCGAAAGGCTGTGTGAATGATTCCAAGGCTTTTCCTTGAGCATCGTAGGTGCTGACTACCAATGTATAAAGATTGGGTGTTTCGGCATTCCAAGGCAATATGGCCGGGAACAAGTGTTTCTGAGCGAATAAAGTATCTGTAGCAGAAGTTATTTCCTTTTTATGCTGGTAAATTACATTGCCTTTGTCCATAACCTTTACTTCCACGGTTCCTCCCGGATGAGGCTTGTGGAGTGTGATATCCAGATTAAAATCTCCGTCTTTATAACCATTTGTCAGACCGGCTACCAGTTTGAAGTCTTGTACACGGCTTTGAGGACGGGCATAGAGATATACATCGCGTTCAATACCGCTATATTTCCAGTAATCCTGATCCTCCAGGTAGGAACCGTCACTATAACGGAAAACTTTAACGGCCAGTTTGTTCTTCCCGGTTTTTAAGAACGGAGTAATATTAAAATGAGCCGGAAGACGGCTGTCTTCACTGTATCCTGCCAATTCACCGTTTACCCAGCAATAAAAAGCGGACTCAACTCCTTCAAAATCAAGGAAGATATCCATTCCTTTCCAATGGGCCGGTACGGTAAATTCACGTACGTATGCTCCTACCGGATTGTAATCGGTTGGAACATGAGGCGGATTGGCAGGGAAGGGGTAAGCTACGTCAGTATAGATGGGGGAGTCAAATCCTTGCAGTTCCCAGCTTCCCGGAACCTGTATGTCTTTCCAGCGTTTGGTGTTATACCTCATTTTATAAAAATCTGTCGGGCATTCCTCATTGTTTTTAGAGAATAAGAACTTCCAGGTTCCGTCTAGTGAAATGCGGCGTTCTGTAGCAGGGTTTACTGCAAAACGCTGGGCGGCAGGTAAAGCCTGTTGTTTCAGTGCATTGGCCTCATTCGTATAAGGAATGAAATGGGCATGGGCAGGTTCACGGTTTATTTCATTTATTTGTGGATTCTGCCAGGGCACATTTTCACCCCAGGCGGAAGCACAAACAAACAATAGTGTAAGAACAGTATGAAGAGAGTGTTTCATGGTTATTGTTATTTTAAATAGAACAGAAAAGAGTCACAAGAAAAGGTACGCTGAAGTCTACTACAAAGCCGTGAAATATAGAAACCACTACGAAACTTTGACCGGAATAGCGGGTGATGATGGGTAATGTTGTATCCATCGTAGTGGCTCCTCCGGCAGAAATAGGGGCTAGATTGCCAAACCAGCGTACTAGCAACGGGGCAAAAAGCAAAGTGATAATCTCACGTGTGATATTGGATAATAATGCAATGGTTCCCAACTCCGGACCTTTATATTCTGTAATAAAGATACTGGATAGAGAGTAATAGCCGAAACCGGCACCTACTGCCATACAGTCTGTTACTGAGCGGTGCGAGAGAAACAGACTGACCACTGCGCATCCTGCCAGTGTTCCCAATATGGTCATGACCGGTAGAAAGATCAGGCGGGGGTTTAATGAACGGAAATTACGTAAAGTCTGCGGATCATTACCTACACTGACTCCTACACTGAACATTAACGCACACAAGGCGTAGAAACTTAGCTTACTTTGTGTAAAGTCGTATGGAATAAGGTGATATACCCCACAAAGAGCTCCCAGTACAAAGAATCCGACGATAATCAAACTTCCTTTCATACTTGTCCCTCCTTATTTCTTTTGTAAAGTACATACCATAAAGCCCATGCTGCTGTAACACTGCCCAGCACTGCTGCCAAGGTGATGACAATGGCTTCCAACCCTATAGTGTGCAGACCATTGATAATTTTCTGATTGCCGCCTACATCTATACCCAATAAAAAGAGTAGCAACCAAATAAGAACGGTGATGACTTTGTGTATTCCTGAAAGCTTCTGCTTGCGAAGCAGGAAGCCGAGGAGCATCCCCGTGAGCATTAATCCAATAATTGTAAACATATCTATGTCGTTTTATTTATAGGCAAAGATACTTCATTTTTAGATTACAAGGCGGTATCACTGTAGCGAAAACCGCCTTGTTGCCTAATTATATCTAACCAAAAAAGAAAATACTTATTTTAAGGCATCATTAGCATTCAGCTCTGTAAGAGGAGTGGGGTAGAATGAATTTTTGTCTTCATTGAAGCCTGTTCTTCCGGCAGCTTGCAGGGCTGAGGACAGTTTGCCCCAACGGCGGAGATCATACCAACGATAGTTCTCAAGAGGGAATTCAATCATGCGCTCGTGTTCAATTTGCGCGCGGACTGCTTCTTGAGAAGTACCTGTCATGGGTGGCATATCCCCGTGAACGCTTCTTACTTCATTGATTAAAGGAATAGCTTGTTCGGGATGTCCCTGTTCATTCAATGCTTCGGCTTTCATTAACAGTACGTTGGCATAACGCATCAAAGGAACATTGATTGCAGAATAGTTTTGGTTTAAACCTTCATAGGTCGAGGGCATGAATTTACGGAAGGCTACGCGTTCTTTGTTGTCGAACCAGTCATTATAGTCGTAGCCATAGACACGTCCGTTACCATCGTTATAATAGTCACAATTAAAAAATAATGTTGCATACATACGCGAGTCATAACGTCCTGTAGTAGCCGTTTCCCCTTCTTTTTTGAATTCACTAATCAATGTTTGACTGGGAAGAATCTCATCCCATCCCCCAAGTTCGGAAACACCGATCCATCGATGGAACTGAGTACGATAAGTAGCTCCGTTTGCAGAACTCATAGAGAATTGAATTTCAAAAATCGATTCTTTACTGTTCTTATTATCCCCGCTGAACATAGTGCTGAAATTATTAACCAGTTCATATCCTTTTACTTGGTTGAATGCTTCTATAGCACTGGCCAGATAAGAGTCTTTGTTGGTTGCCTCTTCATAGGCGCGTGTCAGATAGGCGAAACCAAGATATGCATAAGCAGAACCGCTTGTGGCACGGCCTACATTATCAGCGTCACGTGTTGCAGGCAGACTGGTTGCACGTTTCAAGTCTTCAATGATGAAATTCCATGCATCCTCACGGGAAGAAAGGGGCTTGCTTAATTCAGCCGGGTCAGTGATATATTTATCACGAACTATGATTTCTTTCCAGTTCAATAAAAGTTGCATGTGGTAATAAGCGCGGATAAAGTAGCCTTCATTGACCAATTGTTCGCGTGTTGCTGCATCTATATTCTCATCGGGTATTTCTGCGGTTTTTTCAATTACCTGATTAGCAAAACTGATGCCTTTATAGTAGCATTGCCAGTAATAACTGAACTGAGAGTTACCATTGGTGTAGGTATAGTTGCCTAATTCCACCCAGTTCGGGTAATTCAGAGCATCGCTTCCTAATTGGATAATATCTTCACGATAGGCTTCTACCGGCCATTTGATTTCCGGGAAAGACCACATGTCACCCGAATAAGTCATCAGGTAAAGTTGGGAGTATGCGGCGGCAAGTCCGGCTTCAGCATCAGACTGGTTACGCCAAAAACTGCTTGATGTCAACTGGTCAGGAGATTCTACCGTGAGATAATCGTCACAAGCGCTAAATAAACTTGCAATGCAGATACTTGCTATGTATAATAGTTTCTTCATTTTCTTATTACTTTAAAGGATTAGAATGTAAGTTGAGCTCCAACGGTGAATGAACGGGTAAACGGATAAATCAATTTATCAACACCGGTATTCAACACACTGGCACGAGAGAATTCAGGATCTATACCATCATAGCCTGTGATAGTGAACAAGTTTTCACCACTTACATAGAAACGCAGTTTCTCAATATAGAATTTCTGCATGAGTGATTTGGGTAAAGTATAACCTAACTGTGCCTGACGCAGACGGACAAAATCACCGTTTTCAAGGAATCTGTCTGATTCTTTCATGTTGCCGTTCGGATCTTGATATACTGCGCGGGGAACATCCGTATTTCTATTGTCAGGAGTCCATGCATTCAATGTAGACTTCAGCATATTTGATTTAGAGTTCATACCTTCATAGAAATATTTGTTTCCGTTATACAATTTGAAGTTCCATGCGCTGCCAAGTACGATTGAAAGGTCAAATCCTTTATAGCCGAATGACAGATTTAAGTTCGCTTCCAATGTCGGGATACCTGAGCCACAGTATTCTTTGTCACCGGCGTCTATGCTTCCATTACCATCTAAATCTTTAAAACGGATATCACCCGGTTGGGCATTAGGCTGTAATAATTGTCCATCCTTGTTTACATGGGCATTTACTTCATCCATACTTTGGAAGATACCGTCTGTTCTATAAAGATAGAATGCACCGATAGGTTTGCCCACTCTGGTTTCTGTCGGGAAATGCTCCGTTCCATATTTCAATCCTTCACCCTGAAGAACTTGGTCTGCATCTGACAATTCAACCACTTTATTTTTGGTGGTGCTCATATTGAAACCGATATTGTAATCAAAGTCTTTTATAGCATCTCCCCAGTTTAATTCAAGTTCGAAACCGGTATTGCGTATCTTTCCGACATTCAGGGTGGGGTTAGTCATACCTGCTGAAGGAGGTAGAACTTTTGTTATCAACAGATCTTCTGTTTGGTTATAGTAGTAGTTTAATGTACCGGTTAATTTGCTGTTAAAGAAGCCGAAATCGAAACCAATATTTTTGGTATCCGTTGTTTCCCATTTCAAAGAACGGTTTTCCAATCCGCGAGCGATGCTTCCTGCCCATGCGTTGTCACCGTTGCCTTTCACGTATCCTTGATACATTTCATTGTATGTACTAATCAGCGCAAGGAAGTCATAATATCCCAAAGCATTTTCATTACCCAAACGTCCCCAACTGACACGGAACTTCAAATTATTCAATGCAATGTCTTTCGGGAAGAATTCTTCCTGACTGATTCTCCAGCCTAATGCCACTGATGGGAAGCAACCCCAACGGTTGTCTTTACCAAACTTGGATGAACCGTCATAACGTACAGTTGCCTGTACCAGATAGCGGTCATTATAATTATAGTTCAGTCGGCCGAAGAAAGAGGCGCGGTTATATTTCCATTTTGTTCCGCTACCATCAAATGTGCCACCTGCTCCTGCACCTACAGTTGAGAAAGATGGATCAAGAAATCCGCCCGGAATTTCACTGGTTACCAATTTCCCGTCTTCTACTTTATAAACAGTGGTTTTACCTTCTACCCCAACAGAATTCCATGTATATTTGCGGGCAGTCATGGAAGTACCTGCCATTGCATTGACGTTGTGTTTTCCAAATGTCTTATTAAAACTTAATACATTTTCCCATACATGTTCCTCCCAGTATCCTGTGGTTTCGCTATGATAAGGATAGTCACGTTTGGCTTTTGGGTCGGCAACATAGGCCGGAGTATGATAAGTCTGACGTTGGTGCTCACCTCTGTATGCATAGCTTGTCTTGAAATTCAGCCATGGGGTGAAGTTCATGGTCAAGGCAACATTGGCTGTGGTATGATATTTTTTGTCGGTAGATTTTTCATAATGCTGGTCAGCCATAACATTACGGTTACTGGGCAGATCGTCAAAGTCACTTAAGCCGAAGCCATACTCTCTTGTATCATCATAGATAGGAACAAGCGGAGAAATCATGTACATTTCTTTAATGGAATATTCGGGTTGTTTGCTATCCGTAAATTTGAAAGCGATGTTAGCATCAATATCAAATATATATTTGCTCATGTGGAGTTTCAAACGTGCATTATCTTGACGGTAATTGTTACCTAAGAAAATACCTTTTTCGTCAGCATGGTTATATGAAAGTGAATATTGAGCATTTTCAGAACCGCCACGGATACTGAACATATAGTTTTGTGAAACACCACTCCTTAGCATGGCATCTTGCCAGTCTGTATCTATTCCTGTGTTTTTATTTACAAATGCAGGCATAGTAACCTCTGTATCATCTGGATATTGGTTCATGTAGTTCTGATACATTTGTTTATGAACACTTTTGTATTCTTCGGCATTTAGCAGTTCCAGCTTTTTGGCTACGCTTGTAAAGCTTACATAAGTGCTGAAATCAATTTTCATGTCACCCTTTTTACCGTTTTTGGTAGTTACGATAATGACACCATTTGCAGCAACCGAACCATAGATGGCAGCGGCTGCACCATCTTTCAGTACTTCCATTGACTGAATATCTTGCGGATTCACATTTTCAATATCACCGGGAAAACCATCAATGATATAAAGAGGTTGGTTGTCACCAAACGTTTTGACACCACGGATTTTAACCTGCACACCTGCACCGGCATTACCACCAGCTTTCATAATGTTTACACCTGCAATCTTACCTTGCAATGCTTCTGCAGGGTTGGTTGTGGTGCGCTTTACCAAATCGTCTACATCTACTGAGGAAATAGCACCGGTCATATCACTTTTCTTCATGGTCCCATAGCCCACTACTACAACTTCATCCAGCATCTCAGTATCTTCTTTCAAAGTCACCCGGATGTTGGTCTTTCCGTTTACAGGGACTTCTTGTGTTGCATAGCCCACATAAGAAATAATAATAGTGGCTTTGGGGGATACGCTTAATGCAAAGTTACCGTCAAAGTCTGTGATGACCCCGTTGGTTGTACCTTTCTCTACTACACTGGCGCCAATAATAGGTTCGTTGGCAGCATCGGTAACCAGACCGGTCAGCTGAATCGTCTGTGCTAATGTACCGAAGGGAGTCATAAAAGCAAAGAGTAGAATCAATAGCATGATTCTTTCCTTGAAATAATTCTTTTTACTCATGTGAATAAATTTTAAGGTTAATAATTGTTTTTCACATCGCTAAGTAATAGGTTGTATGTGCAAATTCCTAATTATTATACCCTACAAATGAACTACAATGAATAAAAAAACTCTTTTTTTTAATCTACAAATATAAATGTAATATATTGATATATAGTGGTCTATATAAAGAGATAATATCTACAAAATGCTGTTTGATAAAAACTGTAAAAATATAGGTTCTTTAAATATTTTGTAGATAGTCTGTCAAGTCATCCTCCGAAGATAAGTTTAGAGATTTACGTAAACGATATCGATTCATGTTGATTGTTTTGGGAACATTTCCTGTGAGCATCGAGATTTCTTTGGTAGATAGATTTACCCGTAATAAAGTAGCTAGATATCTTTCTCCTTGTGTTAAATTGGGATGCCGTTCGGATAGCCGTTGAAGGAACTCCTGGTTCTTTTCTTCAACATTCATCAGCAAGGTGCTGTTCGTCTTATCTCCATTCTGATATTGGCTGATGAAAGCATTGACTTTCTTCAGATGAGGAATCAATGCCTGTTGGTCCATCTTATATCCTTGCTTTATCATTTCTCTGATTTTCTCCAGCATTTCATTGCGGCTATGCAGGAATACAGCAAAACTGGTAGCTTCCTGACGACTGTTGTATAATGCGCTTTGTACAGATTTTAATTCGAGTTCTTGCTGTCGTACTTTAAGTTCTGCCAATTCGTGTTCCGATTGCTCCAGATTATAGCGGGTAACCATTAACTGCATATTCTTTTTGCGTTTATACCATTGGTATAGAAATATACTGAGTACTATCAATGAGATGAATATGATTACTAGTACAAACAGGTTCCGTTTCAGCAGTTCTATTTCATAAGCTTGCTCTCTTAGTTCTGCTTTCCTTTGTTGGTTTTGATATTGTTTATGGGAAATTTCCTGTTCTACGATGCGTAATTTACTTCCACTTTGCAATTCTTTGCTAAGGGTATATAGTTGTATCAGGCATTTATAAGCGTTTTTATGGTCTCCAAGGGCATCGTATACCCAAGATAAATATTCGTAATTATCACAAATCAGTTCTTTGGCACTGATGGAAGAAGCGACCTCGTATGCTCTTTGTAAAGCCATCAAGGCATTGTTATATTGTTTTGCATAGAAGTATTGTTTTCCCATATTGTTATAGTTTTCCCCTAATGACCATTGAGAATTCAAGTTCTTGTTGATGATAATGGCCTCATTAATTAAACTTAGCTTTTCATTAAAATCACCCTCATATAAACATAGATTATTCAAATTGGCGGATATCCCTCTTAAATTTTTCTGACTGCGGTTTATTATAAGGGCTTGTTTGAGGAATTGTTCAGCTGTGTTGAACTCATTCATGGAATAATGGATGATGCCACGATCATTGTAGCATAGTGCGATTGAAATGGAATCTCCGATGGATTTAAAGATTGAGATGGCTTTCTCATTCATTTCGATCGCTTTGTTATAGTCGGTCAGTTTACAATAGAGTGCTCCTATCAGTGCGTAAATTTGTCCGTTCAGCTCTTTATTGGCAGGAGTTGCATACTCCAATGCGTCATATAGATTTTTGATGCTCACATCAAAATTGCCTAATAGCTTTTCTGCCTGACTGTAATAGAACATTGCTTCGGCTTTTTGATCATTTTGCCTTTCTTCAGGAAATAATTCAATTACCTTGGCAGCATAGTAACTGGCCTGCTTCGGATTATTGTATAAGGCTTCAACCGACTTTTTAATCAGTGCCTCGGCTTCTTGTTGTTTATTACGGGCATTAGCCCATGAGAGATTCAGCAGGCAAAGGAGAATATATACAAGTAGGTTGTTTTTCATAATCAAGCGTATTTTTGCAAAAATAGTGATTTTCTTTGTAAAAAGACACTCTTGTTTCTCTTTTAAAAGAATATCTTTGCAAGCAACAATAAAGATGAGCTATGTTATTACCTTATTTGAATAAAGATCTGATAGAGGCCGGTTGTGATGAGGCGGGCAGGGGATGTCTGGCAGGATCTGTATATGCAGCAGCTGTTATTTTACCTGTAGATTTTAAGAATGAATTGCTGAATGATTCCAAGCAACTGACGGAGCATCAGCGTTATGCGCTGCGAGAGATTGTGGAAAGAGAAGCATTGGCATGGGCTGTAGGTGTAGTGACTCCTGAAGAGATAGACGAGATAAATATCCTTAATGCGTCTTTTCTGGCAATGCATCGTGCTGTGGATCAATTGAAAATTCGTCCCCAACATTTGTTGATTGATGGGAATCGTTTTAAAAAGTATCAGGATTTGCCGCATACTACTGTGGTAAAAGGAGATGGAAAATATCTTTCTATTGCCGCTGCATCTATTCTGGCGAAAACCTATCGTGATGATTATATGAATGAACTGCATAAAGAATATCCTTTTTATGATTGGAATAGTAATAAAGGTTATCCTACTAAAAAGCATCGTGCGGCTATCCGTGAACATGGAACAACGCCATATCATCGGATGACTTTTAATTTGTTGGGAACAGATCCCCAATTAGAGATTCCTTTCTAATTTAAAGAATATATAGGAGGATGGGATAACTTCTTTACATTTCATTCTACTTGGTTGAAAATAAAGCGAAGAATCTGTTTGATCCATATGGGTAGTAACAGATTCTTCGTTTCATTTTTTTACAATGGTCTTATTCAGCATATCAATACTTTCCCCGTTGATAAGAGCGATGTCCATAAATAGTGATTACCACAAAACAGATAAATGGCAGGATAAATGAAACATTTACGGCTGGCATATTCCAAATGGTATTCATATCAATAATACTTGCTTGTAAAGGAGGAAGTACGGAACCTCCTAAAATAGCCATAATCAGGCCGGCTGCTCCAAACTTTGCATCATCTCCCAATCCGGTAAGCGCTATGCCATAGATCGTGGGGAACATTAATGACATACAGGCTGAAACAGTTACCAGGCAGTACATACCCCAGATATCCTGGAAGACGATGACTCCGGCGGTGAAGCAGCAACCCGCAATGGCAAGTATGGCCAATAATTTACCTGGATTGAGGTAGCGCAAGATGAAGGTACAGATAAAACGGCTGATACAGAAAATAACCATCGCAATGATATTATATTCTTGTGATAGTACTTCGGCAGCTTTCTCCTCCATACCTTGTGACATGAACAGGCGTGTGCCGTATTGGATGATGAAGGTCCAACACATAATCTGCGCACCTACATAGAAGAATTGTGCCACCACTCCTTCGCGGTAATGATGGATGGAGAAGATACGCTTCAGTGTGGGACCGAAATTGATACTGTGAGACTGGTCACCATTTTTGGGCATTTGGGTAAAACGTATCACTAGAAGCATAACTAATATGACTATTCCGATAGTGAGATAAGGAGCGATCAGTACGGACAGGTCCGCATCTCTTACCATTG
>OGQL01002310.1_pt1 | contig 12497 bp, 8 predicted proteins | sample 1553211 | NCBI WGS metagenome assembly OGQL01 (sample SAMEA2579942, study PRJEB22360) | human gut metagenome
AACGGTCGGGCACGGTGACGTTATCCTGCGTATACAGCGAGTTGTCACCCTGTTCGCCGGCGCTGATGATGACGTTCGCCTCCGACTCGCCATGTCGGATCACATACAGATCAAGGGGCATTCCCATATTCGTTTATTCCTTCGCTTTCATCCACATCCTGCGCGCACGTTCCTTGTTCCGCCGTTCATTCGGCCGGTGGCGCGCATCATCATTGAATGCTTCCACCGTAGCTGATTCGCGCGTGTTTCGCACGCGCGGACACGTCGATTTCACGATTGGCACACCCGAATTTCGCGGTGCCGTCACCGGCGGTTCACCGCAACCGGCGTGGTAGACGCCGTGATCGCAATCACTCCGGCCAGATGCCGTTCTGCGCGTACTTGGTGCGGTACTCCCCCGGCGTCATGCCGGAATGTTTTTTGAACACCTTCGAGAAGTGGCTTTGCGACCGGTATGCGAGGATCTGGGCGATCTCGTCGAAGCTGTATTCCGAGTATTTGAGCATGTTCTCGGCCGCTTCCATACGCTTGTCGGTGATGTATTGCGATATGGCCGTGCCCGTTTCGCGTTTGAACAGCTCCGACAGATACGTGGGATTCAGATGCACATGCTCGGCGAGGATGGGCACGGTGATTTTCTCATGCAGATGGTAGTGGATGTAGTCCAGGCATTCGTTGACGGCTTTGGAATGTGTTTCCGCCTTCTGCATGTCGGCCATGGCCCATGTGAAGAATGTCATCATGTCGGTGTGCAGGCGGCGCACGTCGTCGGGCGTTTTGCAGTTTTCCAGGTTCTGGATGTACAGGTCGGAGGCGTTGTAGGCGTCCTCCTCGTCCATACCGCCTTCGATGGCGAAACGTGTGGCGAGCGTGATGGTGGTGACGAACCGGTATTTCGCGTTTTTGAGCGGATCGTCCGACAGGTAGCCGTACAGTCCGGAGTCCCACAGACGTGTGCTTTCGGCGATGGCGTTGATGTCGCCGGAACGCATCATGTCGTATTGCTTCATTTCCTCGACGTACCGGTGGTGCCGAACACGATCCTCGCGGGAGAGGAAGTCCAAGTATCTCAGCTTCGCTTCGTCAACAACAGCCATGATTCTCCCCGCTATTTCCGATCGTCCAAATCGAATCCTCCCTCAAGGATAAAGCTCTTCAGCAGCTTCGTGGCGAGAAGATTCGCCGTGAATTGGGAGACCGGACTATCCGGCTTATCGAAAAACGCCTTTGCCAAAGACCTGTTAACCGACGCTTTCAACCGGTCGAATCGTCCGAATTCGTTCAGGGTTGTCTCTGTAAGGTCAAGCCGCATCATCTCGTTGAGCAACGCCCCATCCACGTCAAACGCCTTGGTGATTTGCTCCACTTGGCTGTTTTTGGCGCTGTTCGCGTAATATGTGATGTAGTCGCGTAGCGTCTTGCCTTCCTCCAACTCGATTTCGCCACGTTCCACATCATGCATGAACAGTTCGGCATACCGTTGTTCCTCTTGGCTGAGCGAAGCGAACGACTTATGCAACTCCTCCTCGGCTGATGCCAACAGGGCCGGATCGCCTCCGCCAAGCGCCTTGAGCCATTTGGTGAAGTTGGCGTTCATGTAATCCGTATCAATCAATCCTGTATCTATCTCAGTGATATGGCCGTCAAGTTCATATGGTGCTTCCGGACCGCTGCCGGAACCTTCGCCGCTGCTGAACATTTCCTTATACCGCTGTACAAGAATCAGATATGTCCGTTCATCAAGCTTCGGCCGCACAACCTCCACGGATCCATCGTCATGGGTGACGGAGTATTCCTGCTGTTCCCAAGTGAAACCTTGCACTTTGGCGGATTCCAGGAAATCATTGAGTTCCACGAACAGTTTTGCGAACTTGCGGCATGCCTCCACCGATTCCGGCAGTCGCATGAAATCTTCCACGCCTCCGGCACTGAACACGGAGACGATTTCTTCGAAACGCGCATCCATCAGCCGCACGTTTTCCGGTAGTTTCTGCACGAACAGATCAAGCGGCTTATCTCCGGAATACAGTTTCACCGCCGCTTCGATATACCCTTTCATGGTATGCGGCTTGCGATAGTAGCGTATCGTTCCGAAGGGCTTATCAGGGCCGAACAGTCTGTTCGTACGGCTGAACGCCTGAATGATGTTCTCGTAATCGATGATCTTGTCGAGATACAGCGTGTTGACCCACTTGGAGTCGAAGCCCGTCAGCATCTGGTCGACCACGATCAGCAGATCCAGCCGTTCCTCGCGATGCTGATCGACCGTCAGATATGGCCGCTTGTGGGAAAGCCGCGCCGTGATGTCCTTCTTCATCTTCGGCCATGTGGGGATGATGAAATCCTTGCCGAACAGTTCGTTGTAATCGCCGATGATCTCCTGAAGCGCGTCCCCTTTGAGAATCGCGCCGTTGGAGTTATCGACATTGGGGTCGAACAGCGCGGTCACATGCATTTGCGGCGCACGATCCTTGAACAAGCGATAATAGCTGATCGCCTCGGGAATGGAACTCGTGGCCAGCATCGCATGGAATTTGTTGCCCCTGCTCAGCAATGGGAATTGGTCGAGGATATCCTCCACAACCTTGCCCTCATGCGGGGTGCCCTGCGCGTACTGTGCCGAAGTCAAATAATCTTCAATGCCCTTGATGCGTTCTCCGGCCTGCGTTTCCATAGGTCCCATCGGCATTTGATTCGGATCCATGTAATGGTAGAACACTTCGGCTTTCGCCGGATCCGCTTGGGCTTCCTCAATCGTCGACACCTTCGCCTTCTCCAATGCGACCACCTGGCGAACGTCCCTGTCTCGGTACGTCAGCACCATGTACGGGTCGAAGCCGAGCACATTGCCGTCACGGATGCCGTCGGCGATGCTGTACCGGTGGAGGCAATCGCCGAACACCATTGATGTGGTCGAGCCCTTCTTACGGTTCTCCTCATGGATCGGAGTGCCTGTGAAACCGAAATACAACGCGTTCGGGAAGGAACGGCGAATATCTTGCAGCATCTCGCCGAATGTGGAACGATGACATTCGTCGATGATGAACACGATGCGTTTGCCGGCGAGCTTCTTCACTTCCTCTTCGGTGATATGCCCCTCGCCTGCTTTGATGTTGCTCATTTTCTGAATGGACGTGACGATAAGCGTGTCCTTCGGGTCGATGCTTGCCAGCTTCGCCTTGAGCACATCCGTGTTTTCCGTACCTTGCACATCGTCGGCATCATCGGCGAACGAACGGTATTCGAGCAACGACTGCGTACCCAACTCGATACGGTCCATAAGGAAGATGACCTTGTCGGCATCTTTCGAGCCGGCAATGAGCTGCGCCGCTTTGAAACTGGTCATGGTTTTGCCCGAGCCGGTGGTATGCCACACATAGCCGCCTGGGCGTCCCGGAGTACCGCTTGGCACCGGCTCATCCCATTTGCAGGTGCGTACACGATCGGAAATGGCGTTCACCGCCTGGTATTGGTAGCTGCGTAGCACTTTGAGGCATCCGTCCGCGGAATCTGCAACCGTGTAGAAACCGATGAGCTGATGAGCCATGGGAATGGACAACAGGTCCGACGCGAACTGTTTCCACTCGTCCTGCCCAACATGTTTGTTCGCCGCTATGGGCTCATTGTTGAAGTCAGCCCAGTGGAAGAAGTAGTTGCTGTTGAAGTCGCCTTCGCCAGGATTGGCGAAGTACACAGCATCGTCCGGATTCATGGCCACGAAGACCTGCACGAGTCTGAACAGTCCGGTGAACACGCCTTCATGCGCGTATTTGGCGATTTGATTGGTGGCCTGGCTTATGGGGATGCCGCTTTTCTTCAGTTCGATATGGATGACCGGCATGCCGTTGATAAGCAGGCAAACGTCTCCCCTGCGATCGTTCAGCATCTTGTTTTTCGCCGGATACATCGGCTGTCTTGCGATTTGGTACCGGCTTTGCCCGGCGGCGATTTCCTGACGATCGTAGATTTTCAGGCTGATTTCCTTGCCGAAATGTGCCGTATCTGCTGGATTATCACGTTTGATGGACACGGTCTTGCCGTTGATGAAAGAGTTCAACGCCAATGGTGTGCGCAATGTTTCGATCTGTTCGAGGATCTGCGCCATCTCACCTTTGGTAAGGCGCTGCCCATTCAATCGATCGATGCCTTTGTTGTTGTCGAACAGGATGTTGGCCCAATTACTGATAAGGTCCTGTTCAGTTGGATATTCCAACACGCCATCGGTCCATCCATGGCGCTTCAGTACCGCAACCAGATCGTCTTCGAAATCCGATTCTTTATCGTAGAACATGTTTCATCTCCCCGAATGCACTGTCACTTTCTGAGCCCAATCTTACGAGCGCAACCCCTAACATCCAAGAAGCAACACCACAATACTTACGCTGATGAAGGGTGATGAGCGAGTCAAGGTGACTCAGCATAAAGCCGATTTTTTGTTGCTCAGGTAAGGACGGGATGAATACTTCAAGGTTCTTAACTATCACCCCCGATAGATTCCCTTGACCACCTTGCAAATAGGTTGTGACAATGTAACCTTTTTGCTTCCTCAGCCAAGCAGTGATGTATCTTGCATCACAATCGTCGCGAGGGAGTATGGCGAGAATAGCTTGGTTGATGGCACCTTTTTGCCTCGATACAGCCACCTCGCCACTTGTCGCTCCGTACAATGCATACAGCACATCGCCGGGTTTGACCATTCTCGCAGAGGATGATTCATATCCTTTTTCCGTAAGAAAGAGTTCAGTCGATTCAGCTGCAATTTCAGCAGACCTGATAAAAGGAATAGACCCACCGTAAAACTCAGATTCTCCAGCAGCGGGCGTACCTCCTGAATAGCTTTCGGTTAGTTCCCCCAGCTTACGCTGTTCCCAAGGGTCAGTGAAACCGGCGAAACGAATCTCCGGATACAGGGAACCCCCTTTAGGGAACATTTTGTCGAGCATGGATTTTTTCAGCACGCAAAGCTTGTCATACTTACGCTGATGAAGGGTGATGAGGGTGTCGAGCTTGGCAAAGAATTGGCCGATTTCTTTTTGCTCTCTACTGCCTGGGACAGTGACTTCTGCACTCAATAAGTCCTTATTGTAAAGTCGCTTAATCGTGCTGCCCTCTAAGCCCCATTCAATTCGCGAGTACAAAGGCTTGAGAAACGCATCGTTCAGTCTATGATCATGTTCGAGCCAAACAATGTTTGAGTCTTGAAAATATGCCTTTTCACCTTGGTATTCAACAACCCGTCCAATACTACCTGCAGCCGATATCAATAACGTACCCGGGGTTGGATACGGATAAATACGTTTGAAGTCTTCAAACAGCTCGTTGGAGATGAAGGCATCTGGATTCGCACCAAAAGTTCCAATCTTAAAGAACGGAACATCACCCTGCTCCGAGGTTTGCTCTTTGTAGATGCGCTTGCACATGGCAACAGAACCAAATTCTCCCAGCTTACGCTGTTCCCAAGGGTCAGTGAAACCAGCGAAACGAATCTGCGGAACCAGTGTTTTTCCGTGCTGTTCGGCCATATCATTCACCTCCGAGCAGTGCTTTGAGCTCTTCCAAGCCCGCCATATCGCGAGCATTGCCGGTCAAATCGCCCAGCATTCCAGCCAATTCCTTCTCCGCTTCATCGATTTGGCCGCATACATCGGCATATGTGGTGGCATACTTGTTCTTCAACGCGTTCACTTTGCCGATGAACTCGTCGATCACAGCATTCGGCAATGCCTCCAGCTGCTTCTGCAATGGTGTAATCCACTTGGCTTCCAGCAACCTTCTGGCTTCGTCATCACTCAACGCCTTGATCGCATCGCAGGTCTTCTCCTCCAACGCATTTCGCTTGGTTTTGATACCGGACTTCAGTTTCTTTGACTCATCGAACAGCTTTTGGGCCTGCACCAAGCCGCGCTCAAAATCGGAAACCGGATTCTTGCCGATCGCCTTAACCGCTTTCTTCAGCTCGGCGGCAACGAAGGCGTCACCGTCCTGATTGATCGCATCGCTGTTCTGCTTGTCATCCTCATCGAAGCCTTCCAAAATGGTTTCAATCTCGGAATCAATGTCCTGCACACGGCGTTCGTCCGCCTCGATCGCGGCCAAATCATCGTGCAGCAGCTCACGTTGAACCAAGTCGAAGGGCAGAACGCGGCCAATCCAGCCATCCTGCACTTCCACATCCTTGCCGCCTTTTTTCTTGATGACCATGTTCGGGTCCACGGCTCTTACCGCATCGAAGCCTTCGGAACCCAGCACTTCCAAATCAATGGAGATGCCGCCCCAAGCATCATCAAGCTTCTGATAGGCGTCATACGGGTCGATCAGCGCGGTATCGGCAACCATCGCATCCAATTCCTTGCCAATGGCCGTTTCCTGCCCGAGCGCATCCACCTGTTCAGGATGCTCCACCAAACGGGAGCGCAAGTCAGCAGGCAGGTCGGAAATGGCTTGTCCATACGAGGCAATGAACGTCTGTACGTCGGCATTGTTGCGCACCACAGTGGCGACGTCATCATGGTCGCAGGCATAGCAGGCACCATTATCGCGGAACAGCTCAGCCTTCAGACTCGGCCAGGCGTTCCAGTATTCCCCAAGCTGCTCGACCTCGCTCTTCGGAACGCCTCCGAACATCGAAGCGTACATATCCCATGTCTCCGCATTCTCAGACGAATCAACATACCGGGGAATGTTGAGGTTGTAATCATTGGCGCGAATCTCGTCAATGGACACCAAACGGCTGAATTTGGGCACCGTGCGGTTGTTCGACACCACGTCGACAATGCGTTTGATGTCAGAAGCCTGTAGCTTGTTGTTCTTGCCGTCCTTGATGAAATGTTTCGACGAGTCAACAATGAGCACCCTGTCGTCATCGCGTTTCTTGCGCAGCACCATCACGATGGTGGGGATGCCCGTACCGAAGAAAATATTCGCCGGAAGGCCGATAATCGCCTGAATATGGTGGTTTTCAATCAGGTTCTTACGAATCTGGCCTTCCTCGCCGCCGCGGAACAGCACACCGTGCGGCAGAACGATGGTCATGATGCCATCGGCACGCAGATGGTACAAGTCATGGAGCAGGAACGCGTAATCCGCCTTGGACTTCGGTGCTATGCCATAGCTGAAGCGTGGATCGATCTCCTTGTCAGTGGGATCCCAATTCTGCGAGTAGGGAGGGTTGGAGACCACCGCATCCACGAACAACGGATTGTATGTTTCCTCCTTGTTCTCCAACGTGTCGAACCACGGCCAGTCGTCTTCCAAGGTGTCGCCGTTGCGGGCGACGATGTTGTCGGGAAGAATACCGCGCATCACCAGATTCATACGCGTCAGGTTGTAGGTGTTCTCCTTGAGTTCCTGCGCGTAATACATGATGGAATCCGGATTGCCATTGCGCCGAGCCACAGACTGGCCAATATGAATCAGCAAAGAGCCGGAACCGGATGTTGGATCGTAGATCTTGATCTGCTCGCGCCCCTGCAAATGCCATGCGACGATTTCGCTCATCAGCTGGGAGACCTCGGACGGTGTGTAGAATTCACCGGCCTTCTTGCCCGCATTGGCGGCAAAATTGCTGATGAGATATTCGTAAATGAATCCGAGCACGTCATAATCCTGACGGCTATCCATCGGAATGTCCTTAATGAGATAAATCAGGTCTCGTGCGGCCTTGGACTGACTTCTCGCATCGGTGCCAAGCTTGGAAAGTCCGGTCTGCAGGGTGTCGAAAATACCGTCGAACACTCTCTTACGCGCCGGATTGATGTTGCGGGAGAACGCCGAAAGCGCATCACGCACGTTGGAAATCTCGAAATCGTTGCCCTTTTTGACCCATGTGGAGAACAGGTTGTCATAGGAGATGAAGTAGCCGCACTCATCCTGTACGCCTTCCACAATGTCCGGATTATCCTCCGTAAGCAGCAGCAGGTCATCCTCGGTGAAATCGGTGTCCTTCAAGCGCATCAGCTCGTTTTCTGAAAGGAATTTGTAGAAGATGAAGCCAAGAATGTAATCCTTGTATTCGTTCGCCTCAATCTTGGAACGCATCTTATTGGCGGACTCCCAGATTTTCGAAGCGAGCTGCTGCTTGTTCATCTATCCCTCCTCATTGCGGTGCCGGCAAAATGCGCGGCTCCACGAGCGACTGCACATCTTTCACAAGAATACCGCACCCCCGCTTGGGAACAGCGTAAGCTGGGGGAAGTTGCTTCTGGATTCGAGTACGGTTTGAATGCGGCTGCTTCGGATTTCGATGGTGAGAAAAAGTATCTTCGAATCACTGATATAGATGATCAAACTCGTGAATTCCGTACGGATGATTTATCTTCGCCTGATATCAATAATCCGATTGATGACAGGTATCTACTCAAAGAAGGCGATATATTATTTGCACGAACCGGGGCCAGCGTAGGTAAAACCTACCTGTATAAGGCATCAGACGGGAAAACGTATTATGCCGGTTTCCTTATTCGAGCGCATGTTTCAGATGAGGCAGATGCTGGTTTCATCTTTCAGAGCACACTGACTGAACGGTATAAGCAGTTTGTTTTGCTTACTTCTCAGCGTTCAGGGCAGCCCGGCATCAACGCGCAAGAATATTCAGATCTCCTTTTGCCTCTGCCATCCCTGATGGAGCAGCGCCGAATCGGTGCATTCTTCGACCGTCTGGACTCGCTCATCACCCTTCATCAGCGTAAGCTCGAATTACTGCGGAATATTAAGAAATCCATGCTTGACAAGATGTTCGTATAGGGGTGTTCATGGCAACGATCACGTTATTTCACGGTTCTCCGCATGAGTCAGTGACCCCCGAGTACGGTTTGGGTAACGACAAGCATGACTACGGTCGTGGTTTTTATCTGACTAAAAGTGTCGAGCTCGCCAAGGAATGGGCCGTGTGCAGGCCGGATGAGTCCAATGGCTGGGTCCACCAGTACGAACTGGACACGAATGGGCTGAGCATCCTGGATTTTCAGGAACATAGCGTGCTTGCCTGGCTGGCCGAGCTGATGAAACATCGTGATGCCGCCGATTCCAAGCGCTATCGCGTGCTTGCCGCAAAATTCATCGCCCAATACGGCATTGAAACCAGCAGATATGACATCATTAAAGGTTGGCGTGCGAACGCCTCGTACTTCTACATCGCCAAAGAATTCGTCCGAGACAATGTGGACGTCGATATTTTGGAGGAACTGCTGTCACTTGGCGGACTGGGGATCCAGTATTGCATCAAGAGCGAAAAGGCATATGGGCAACTGCGCGAAGTCAATGAGGGCTTGCTTTCCGTGAGCTACAGCGAATTCAACGACAAATACAATCAGAGGGATGTTGAGGCGCGGCAGAACATGCGTGATCTCATCGATTCCGATGCCAATACGGTGACCAACGTGTTCAGCACGTTGCTCTAGGGGTGGTGACAATGCGGGCATATCCAGAGGTCTACCGGGATGATGTGGTGGAAAGCCAGGGCAAGCTTTTCGACTACGTGGCGCAGTCGTTCCCTAACAAGAGCACGGAGGATTTCATCGCCACGTATATGACGAGCAAAACACGCAAAAGCATTGATGAAGCCAAAGCCTACGTCAATACGATGGATGCGGAAGAGCTGTGGGAATATTTCACCGAGACCGAGCAATACCAGTTGAAGGACGGCAAGGCGCTTAAAGGGTTCATGCCCGATTGGATCGGTGAGTTCTACGCCTACTATCAGTGGTTCTACGGTATTCTCAGTTCTGAAGTGATCACCAGGGTGCCGTTGGACTTCTTGAAGAAAGCCTATTTCGGGCTGCATGATCTCGATCTGGAACTTGCGGTGCGGAAAGTCGGCGAAGAATGACAGAAGTTATCTGTTTCCACAATCCCGATGAGGTAAACGGATATCTGAGCAACTGGTATCCGTCGCATTTCGTTGTGGACGGTGTCGAGTTCTCCTCGATGGAACAGTACATGATGTACCGCAAGGCATGCTGTTTTAACGATGCCGAAACAGCCGCGCGAATCCTCGAAACCGATGACGTGGCCGAGATTAAACGCCTTGGTCGACTGGTGGCCGGTTATGACGATCACGTGTGGAACGGCGTTCGCCAAATCGAGGTCTATGAAGGATTACTTGCCAAATTCAGCCAGAACGCCGAACTCGGGGCACGGCTTGAGGTAACCGGCACCGCGCTGCTGGCGGAATGCGCCGTCAAAGACCGCATCTGGGGCATCGGCCTGTCGATGCATGACCCAGCCAGGTTCAATCCGAGGCAATGGCGCGGTCGGAACCTGCTCGGATACGCTCTAATGCTCACAAGAAGGAAGCTCAGCCGTATAGATTGACGGTAATACGGCTGTTTTCCTGGTTTTAATTGCCCCCGCTTGGGAACAGCGTAAGCTGGGGGAAGTTGCTTCTGGATTCGAGTACGGTTTGAATGCGGCTGCTTCGGATTTCGATGGTGAGAAAAAGTATCTTCGAATCACTGATATAGATGATCAAACTCGTGAATTCCGTACGGATGATTTATCTTCGCCTGATATCAATAATCCGATTGATGACAGGTATCTACTCAAAGAAGGCGATATATTATTTGCACGAACCGGGGCCAGCGTAGGTAAAACCTACCTGTATAAGGCATCAGACGGGAAAACGTATTATGCCGGTTTCCTTATTCGAGCGCATGTTTCAGATGAGGCAGATGCTGGTTTCATCTTTCAGAGCACACTGACTGAACGGTATAAGCAGTTTGTTTTGCTTACTTCTCAGCGTTCAGGGCAGCCCGGCATCAACGCGCAAGAATATTCAGATCTCCTTTTGCCTCTGCCATCCCTGATGGAGCAGCGCCGAATCGGTGCATTCTTCGACCGTCTGGACTCGCTCATCACCCTTCATCAGCGTAAGTATGATGGCTGCGCCAATCCCCTATTTTTAGAAAGGCGCATCTCATGCAGGAAACCATCACATCAGAATCGCTGTTCTGCGACTACTACGCCCAGTGGGTGAGAACGTACAAGGAAGGCGCCATCAGAGACGTGACCATGGGCAAATATCGACTTACGCAATCCTGGCTCGGCAAGCTCATCCCTGAACTCAGACTCACCGATATGGATCGAACCGCATACCAGCAGCTCATCAACGGATATGCACAACATCATGAGCGCCAAACCACCATGGATTTTCACCATCAGATCAAAGGCGCCATTCTCGATGCCGTCGATGAAGGACTCATACCCCGTGATCCAACGCGCAAAGTCATCATCAAAGGCAAGCAGCCACGCATTAAGAAAATGAAGTATCTCAACCAATTCGAGCTGCATGCCATGCTCGCGGACCTTGATCTTGGGGCCGAGGCAAGCTGGGATTGGCTTATCCTCCTTATCGCGAAAACCGGACTCCGATTCTCTGAGGCGCTTGGGCTCACACCCGATGACTTTGATTTCGCACACCAGACGCTTTCCGTCAACAAAACTTGGGATTATAAAAACGGCGGCGGTTTCGTACCCACGAAAAACGAATCGTCCGTGCGTAAAGTGCAACTCGACTGGCAACTCATCATGCAAATGTCTGGATTACTCAAGGATCTTCCGCATGATAAACCTATTTTCGTGCACGGCAAGGTCTACAACTCAACAGCCAACGACGTGCTTGCAAAACATTGCAGAAACGTGGACGTGCCAGTTATTTCCGTCCATGGTCTACGCCATACACACGCATCGCTGCTGCTGTTCGCCGGCGTATCGATCGCCAGCGTGTCACGCCGTCTAGGCCATGCCAGCATGACTACAACTCAGGAAACCTATCTGCACGTCATTCGCGAGCTGGAAAACAAGGATGTAGATATCGTCATGCGGGCACTATCGACACTTATCTAATGGGGGGTTCCTACTCTTTTCAGATATTCGAAATAATCGAGCCACTCGAAGCGGCATATACCGTTTTTCGCCATCTTCAGTAAAAGCGCCAAACACCGTTGCCAGACTCAATTCCGTAGGTGGTTTTGTGGTTCCGTAGGTGGTTGGTTCTGGTATTGGTGTCTGAGAATGGCTTAATTTAAGCCGTTTCTCAAACGCCTTTCCTCCGGCAACCACCTACGGAAGCGAAAAACCACCTACGGAACACCCGCTTGGGAACAAACCCGCCGCAAGTCACCAGGCCAAGACGAATCTCGGCACACGAGGAACCGGAAATTGTCGTTCCGGAGCGCAGCCGCACGGTCACACGCCACACTCCGGAACCAAAGGCTTTTAGAAATAGGTGCTACAGCCAAGCTTGACGGCGAGGACGATGCCAGTGAGCACGGCGGCGGCGCGCATGATGTTCTCGGGGATATGGCGTGTGACCGGAGGGGCGATGGAACTGCCGATGATGCAGCCCAGGCACATGGCGATGGCGAACGGCCAGTAGACGGAGCCACGGCAGATGAACATGATCGCGGCGGAGATGTTCGCGCCGAAGCCGACCACGGTTTTCAGCGCGTTGATCTGGTGGAACGGGCCGATTTTGCCCAAGTCGAGGATGGCCAGGGCGA
>OGQL01002317.1_pt1 | contig 12462 bp, 7 predicted proteins | sample 1553211 | NCBI WGS metagenome assembly OGQL01 (sample SAMEA2579942, study PRJEB22360) | human gut metagenome
CGACCCCGACCAAGCGTATGACGAACTTCTACGAGAAGGGCGACAAGCCGCTCGAGATCGTCACCTCCCGCCAGTGGTATTTGAAGAACGGCGGTACCGACGCCAAGCTGAACGCCGAGCTTATCGAGCGTGGCAAGGAACTCGAGTTCCACCCCGACTTCATGCGCGTGCGTTATGAGAACTGGGTGCACGGCCTGAACGGCGACTGGCTGATCTCCCGTCAGCGCTTCTTCGGCGTCCCGTTCCCGCTGTGGTACCCGGTGAGCGCTTCCGGCGAGCCGGATTACGATCACCCGATCACTCCGTCCGAGGATCGTCTGCCGATCGACCCGACCATCGACGTGCCGGAGGGCTACGACGAGTCCCAGCGTGATGTGCCCGGTGGTTTCACCGCCGAAAAGGACATCATGGACACCTGGGCCACCTCTTCGCTGACCCCACAGATCGTGACCCACTGGGCCGAGCCGGACGAGGCCTCCAAGGCCCTGTTCGCTTCCACCTTCCCGATGGACCTTCGCCCGCAGGGTCAGGACATCATCCGCACCTGGCTGTTCTCGACTGTGGACCGCGCGCACTTGGAGAACAAGTGTCTGCCGTGGGCCCATGCCACGCTGTCCGGCTGGATTCTGGACCCCGACCACAAGAAGATGTCGAAGTCCAAGGGCAACGTCGTGGTGCCGAACGAGCCGATCGAGAAGTTCGGCGCGGACGCCGTGCGTTACTGGGCCGCCGCCGCTCGCCTGGGCCTCGATGCCACGTACGACATCGGCCAGATGAAGATTGGCCGTCGACTGGCCATCAAGCTGCTGAACGCCACCAAGTTCGCGCTGGCCATCGGCCGTGAGGACGAGAACCATCATGTGGGCGCCGCCGCCCAGGCCGCATGGGACCCGGCCGACGTGACCGAGCCGCTGGACCGCGCGGCCATGGCCAAGCTGGCCGTGGTGGTGCGTCAGGCCACCGAGGCTTTGGAGGCCTACGAGCATTCCAAGGCGCTGGAGACCATCGAATCCTACTTCTGGCAGTTCTGTGATGACTACATCGAACTGGTCAAGAACCGCGCCTATGGCACTCCGGACGAGCACGGCAATGTGCCGTCCGAGGAGGCCGTGAAGTCCGCACGCACCGCACTGGGGCTGGGCCTTGACGCCTTCGCCCGTCTGCTGGCCCCGTATCTGCCGTACGCCACCGAGGAAGTGTGGAGCTGGATGCATGCCGGTTCCGGTTCCGTGCATCGCGCCGCCTGGCCGGTCGTGGACCCGTATGTCGAGGCCGCCACCGGTGCTTCCCCCGAGCTGCTGACTTGGGCCGGCAAGGCCGTGGAGCAGCTGCGTAAGATCAAGTCCGAGGCCAAGGTCTCCATGAAGACCCCAATCCTGTCTGTGGCACTGTCCGCTGCTTCGGAAGGTGTGAACGCGATTCACGCCGCCTTGGGCGATATCGCGCAGGCCGGTCGCGTGGTCGGCAAGTTCGACTTGGTGGCCAAGCACGCCGAGGAATCCGCCGCCGAAGGCACGCCCGAAACCGAGGTCGCCGTCGAAGCCAGCGAGCTCGGTGAGCCGCCAGCTAAGAAGCCAAAGCACTGAACGTTACGCACAACAACAGTAGGTCTCACGGCAATGCCGCTCGTTCCGAGCCTACGGGAAGCCCACCGGGCTTCCCGCTTAACGGCTCGGCCAGCTAAGAAGCCAAAGCACTGAACGTTACGCACAACAACAAAAGAGGGGAACCTATTGAGGTTCCCCTCTTTTGTTTTTTGACGTTCGGATGACACGACTGTGGGACGGCACGCAAATATCCCGCATACACCATCACACCGTCGGAATCACGATGAGATATCGGGTTTCGGCGGTTTTTTGTTGCGTATTGGGGCTGTCGAGCTGCGCGACGGCCTGCGCCAAGAGCGTGCCAGCATCACTGATTTTCACGGTCTCATTAATCAGCGCGTTCATATCGTGCTTGAACAGCGTGCCGCCAGTGCCAAAGCCGAACAGTACTGGAGCGGTGTCAAGATTGTTGCCGGAATCGCTGGCGTTGGAGGCCTTGCCGTTGCCGGAATCGCCAGTGTCGCTCGACTTGGCTGAGTCGTTCGTTCCCGAACCAGCGCTCTTAGACGAGTCGGACTTATCACCACCACCGATGGCCGAAGTAAGACCACCCGCATAGTTCATCACATCGCCAGCAGACATGGACATGGTGTCATCGACCAGTGAGGCCTTGGAATGCTGCGACTGCTGCTGTTGCGCGGCTTTGGCCTGCTTACGGGCGGCATCGGCCTTACGCTTGGCTTGGGCGACCCGGGTCTTGCCGTAGAACGATTGCGATTGCGAATCGACCAGGCCGGTCAGTGCCTGAGCCTCGGTCACCGGATCGGAAGAGACATCACCGGACGAACCATCACCATCACTGCCGGAAGCCGAGGACGCGCCGCCTTCGAACTGATCGGAGAATCGCAATACAATCTGGCGCAAGGCCGTGGCTTTGCCCGTATGCTCGGAGGCGGTGGCAAGCGTGCTCATCGCGGCATCGACCTTGGATTGAGCGTCGGCGAGTTCATCGCTACCGTTGGTTTCGGCGATGGCTTGGCTCTCGTAAGCGGTGGCGCCCGAGGACGTGCCGCCGGTCAGGGCGCTCAAATTGGCCGTGTAAACGTCCGTGTATTTCATCGAATACGGAATCATTGCGGCGGAGAGCTGGCTCTGGCCATCGGCGTATTGCTTGGAGCCTTGAGTGGCTTCCTCCGAAGCCTCGGCGATCAGATCATCCACCAGTCCGGTGGTGCCTTGCTGCTGGATGCGGCGAATCACCTCGTCCAACGCATCGACCGCACCGGCATGCTGATGTGCGGCACTGACGTTGTTCACCGCGTTGGCCAAGTCGAGTACGGCTTGAGCCAAAGGCGTGTCCCCGGACAGTTCGCCGGCCGTGCCCATCAACGCCGGCAACTGGGTGGAGGTGCCAATCGATCCAGACAGGTGCGTGGTATATGAGCCCACATACGCGGCCATATAGTCTTCAAACGTCCGCTTATGGGCGGTTTCGCGTTCGGCCACTACGGACTTGTTCAGCGCACGTTCGTTATCGCGCAGGGTTTGAAGCTGCTCGATGAGCTGTTGCTGCTCCCCGGAACCGGCGTCGGTCAGTGAATCGACCAGTGTGGCGGCAGAGGCGGTGAGTTGGGCGACATCCGTATCGGCAGCAGGCTGTGCGGCGGCATTCGCGGCATCGGGATTAGCACCAACTGCCGGACTGCTGGAATTGGAAGGCAATACGGCGAGCGCCACGGAACTCATGGAGAAGTCTTTGGCGTTCATATAGCAGCTGAATTCCAAGCCGGTTGCGGCTTTTCCAGCTGCGGCGACTACGGTATTGGAACCTTGCGTGGTCACCGTAATGGAGTTGTCAGCGGAAACATCATCGGCTACCTGCGTAGGCACGGTAAAGGCGACAACCGGGATCGTACGGTTGGCTTCCTTGGTTTGCGGCTTAATATCGATATACACGCCGATCAGTCCAGACGCGCCGGCAACCTCGTTTGCCTCGACGTTCGGACCGTCAAGCGAGTAGGTGACGCTGACTTTCCATGGCAGGGTGGCGGCGGAAGCGGGGATACGAGAAACCTTGGACGTGCCGGAATTACTATTGGCGGAATCGGTATCAGTGGAACCGCTATTGCCGGAATCGGCACTGGCGCCATTGCCGGCGCCGCCCTTCCCTACCACATACCAACGGACCGGCTCCCCTTCGGCATCGGTGACGGCGTACATATCACTTGCCGTAGCGAGCACCGGACCGTAATCAACCGGAGTCGGACGAGACATCCAAGCACCGCCGAGAATCGAAGCCACGCACAATGCGCAACTGACCAGTGCGGCACCACATCTCATCTACGTATCCCATTCATACAGTCGACCACTACGGGCATTCCATTCCCGTATTAATGTAGTCGCTGCAGGCAACTTGCCCTATAGACGAATATCCGAAAGGTGCCCATTCGCTGCGGGCGAATCAGGCGAATACGTCGAGTACGCCCGGGTCACCACCGGCATCGGCTATGCGCTGGTGGCGCTTCTTGGCTTCGGTAACCACGAATTCACGGTACATTTCGGCAATTTCCGGATCAAGCCCGGCATCGATGGCGATGCGGTGGAGGCGTTCGATCTGATAGTCCTCACGCTTGGTGTCTTCGGGCGCGAATCCGGCGTTGGCTTTGAGCACGCCGACCTGCGAGGTGGCCTTGAACCGCTCGGCCAGTAATGCGATGACCGCCGAATCGATGTTATCGATGGTTTGGCGCAGCGCTTTGATGCGCGCCACCGCTTGTGCGGTTTCCGGGTGGGCCGCCGCCTGGGCGGAGTCGATGGTGGTCCTTTGCCAGTCGCTGCTCGTTTCGCTCATAGATTCGAGGATACTCCCGATTACGGCTTTGCACGATGCGCAAAGTCAGATATCTCAGATGTCATAGTCGCCGGTGAGGATATGGCTGGCATCCGCATCGCCGAACATGGCCGCACCACTGCCCACTCCCAAAACAATCGAACCCAGTGATGCCTCTTTCATCTCATATATCGTCAGCGTGCATGTGAACGTTGACGGCAATACTACAACTGCAATGTGATAGTTGATGTATTTGCATCAGATACGACAAGGGCTGCACCCCGTATCAATCAGGGTGCAGCCCTTACACTATTGTTCAGCGGTCTGATCAGTTGCCGTTGACCGCGTTGCCGGTGTTGGCCTGCTGCACGATGGCGGCGAGGAAGTCGCGGTTGGTGGCGGTCTTCTTGAGGCGCGGCACCAGCGTCTGGTAGGCCTGCTCGGGCTCCATGCCGCCCAGCAGTCGACGCAGACGGTAGATAATCGGCAGTTCCTGCGGGTTGGTGATGAGCTCCTCGCGGCGGGTGCCGGAAGCGTTGATGTCGATGGCCGGGAACAGTCGCTTGTCCGCCAGCTCGCGGGACAGGCGCAGTTCCATGTTGCCGGTGCCCTTGAACTCCTCGAAAATCACCTCGTCCATCTTGGAGCCGGTTTCCACCAGCGCAGATGAGATGATGGTCAGGGAGCCGCCGTTTTCGATGTTGCGGGCCGCACCGAAGAACTTCTTCGGCGGGTAGAGGGCCTGCGCGTCCACACCACCGGACAGGATGCGGCCGGAGGCAGGGGCTGCGATGTTGTAAGCGCGAGCCAGTCGGGTCATGGAATCGAGCAGTACGACCACGTCCTGGCCGAGCTCCACAAGACGCTTGGCGCGTTCGACGGCCAGTTCGGCAACCGTAGTGTGATCGGAGGCCGGACGGTCGAAGGTGGAGGAAATGACCTCGCCCTGGACCGTGCGCTCCATATCGGTGACCTCTTCGGGTCGCTCGTCCACGAGCACCACCATAAGGTGGACCTCGGGGTTGTTGGCGGCGATGGAGTTGGCGATGTTCTGCAGGGTGATGGTCTTACCGGCCTTCGGCGGGGAGACAATCAGGCCACGCTGGCCCTTGCCGATTGGGGAAACGATGTCCATGATACGGCCGGTGAGCTTGTTCGGGGCGGTCTCCTGCTTCAAACGCTCCTGCGGGTACAGCGGCGTGAGCTTGGAGAACTGCGGACGGTTGAGCGCTTCTTCAACGCTTTGGCCGTTGATGGAATCGATGGCCTGCAGCGGCACGAACTTCTGGCGCTGGTTGCGGCGGTCGCCTTCACGCGGGGCGCGAATCGAACCATGCACGGCATCGCCCTTGCGCAGGCCGTACTTCTTGACCTGGCCCATGGAAACGTACACGTCGTTCGGGCCGGGCAGGTAGCCGGAAGTGCGCACAAAAGCGTAGGAGTCGAGCACGTCGACGATGCCGGCCACCGGCACCAGATCCTCCTGCGGCTCTTCGCGGCGGCTATCACGGTCATTGCGATCGCTACGATTATCGCGATCATCATAGCGACGATCATCATCGGCGTTGTCGCGATCACGGCCACGCATGCGACGGTTACGGCGATCGCTGCGATCATTACGGGTATCGCGATCGTTGCGATCGCTACGGTCGCGGCGGTTACGACGCACGAACTCGTGATCGTCGTTCTGCTCGCCGTCTTCGGACGTTTCCTCGTGCTTCTGCGTGGGCAGCGTGGCCAGGATATCGTCGAGGTCACGCACGGTTTCTTCGCTGTTTTCCGCAGTGCGACGACGGCGGCGAGGCTGCTCGTCCTCATCATCACGGACTCGGCGAATCAGCGGAACTTCCACGTCCTCGTGACGCTCGCGGCGACGCTCGGTAGGCGCTGCATCTCCCAAATCGAGCGTGGCCAGCAGATCGCCGGCCTCATCGGCCTTCTTGCGCGGCTTGCGGCGAGCGAAATCGGGCTGGTCGTCATCGCGACGACGGCGGGCCGCACGCGGTTCGGATGCGGCATCATCGGCGGCCTTACGACGGGTGCGTCGCGGTTCGGTCTCGTCCTTCTTGGCATCGTCGGCCACGGGAAGCGGCAAATCGAGCTGCGGTTCCGTGGCAGCCGGAGCCGGAGCCGGCGACTGGGTGGCCACGTCAGCATTGTCTGTGGTGTTGGCCTCAGCGGCATCGGACTGCGGAGCCTTGACGACCTTGGCGGTTTTGGCGGCCTTGGGGGCGCGCACGGTCACACCGGCCGGCGGCTCTCCACCATTGCGCGCCGCCTGCAGGGTGGCGAGCAGCTCGGGCTTGCGCATGGTCGACGTGCCGCGCAGGCCCATCTGTTTAGCGAGCTCTTTGAGCTCAGGCAGCTTCATATCCTCAAGATTCTGGCTATTTGCCACTGGTTGCCCTTTCCATACCGAACAGACCCATGCCTATCCAGGCGTTAAGAGTGATTATTGCGGTTGCACCGCTCATGAATGTTCGCTGCGTCTCTGAGTCTCTGCGAACTTCGTTCACTGTACAACGCCAACTCGACCAACGCAAAACGGCCCGCCGAAAACCAAAAAAGCTCCCTCTGTGACGAGGGAGCTCAACAAGGTTTATTCACTTTTCTTCGTGGTAGGACTTTTCGGTGTTGACGGACCACACGTTCTTCTTGGACGTCTTGCCGGTCTTGATGTTGCCGACGGCCTCCATGGCGGTGGCCATGGAGTGGTCCATGTTGTTGTAGCGGTGCTGGCCGTTACGGCCCACGCAGTACAGGTTGCCGAAGCCGTCGAGGTACTCGATGAGCTCGTCCATGTGCTCATAGGTGTCGAAGTAGGCGGGGTACGCCTTCCTGACGCGCTCACGATGGGAGTCGATGACCTCGTCCGGACCGTTGATCACACGCATGCGGGTGAGCTCGGAAATCGCGAACTTGGTGACATCCTCCTCGCTCATGTTCCAGAACGAGTCGCCCTCCTCGCAGAAGTACTCGAGACCGATCCACACGGTGTCGTCCACGTCCTTGACCAGGTACGGGCTCCAGTTGTTGAAGATCTGCAGACGTCCGACCTTGTAGCCCGGGTCCTGCACGTAGATCCAGCAGTCCGGCACGATCGGCGGATTGCCGAGGGTGGGGATGCTGGTGGTGTTCTTGAGCTTCAGGTGCTTGACCAGCAGGCCCACGGTCACGAAATCGCGGTACGGCAGGCCGTTGGCCACCTCGGTCATATCGGCCGGGGCGGGCTTGGAATCAACGGCCTCGGGATCGGCGCCGGCCGCGTCGATGGCGTTGACCAGGTCCTTGACCGGCATCGAGGAGATGAACTGGTCGCCGGAAAGCTCGGTGCGGTTGCCCTCGGAATCCTCGTACACCACGGAAGACACGGCACCATCGGTCTGGCGGACCTCGACCACCCTGGCGTCGGTCAGCACCTTGACGCCGGCGGCCTCGCAATTGGACTCGACGGTCTCCCACAGCTGGCCGGGACCGTACTTCGGATACCAGAACTCCTCGATCAGCGAGGTCTCGACCTCCGCGTTGGAGCGCTTCTTGGGCAGCAGCTTCTGGAAGGCGTTCTTGAGCACGCCCATGATGGACAGGCCCTTGACGCGCTGGGCGCCCCAGTCGGCGGAGATCTGGGAGGGGTGGCGGCCCCACAGCTTCTCCGTGTAGCCCTCGAAGAACATCGAATACAGCTTGCGGCCGAAACGGTTGATGTAGAAGTTCTCCAGATTGTCTTCCGGCAGCTTGTGGAACATGGACTTCAGGTAGCTGAAGCCGGCCACCATGGTGAGCTTGAAGCCCATGGCCTTCAACGTGTTGGGGCTCAGCGAAATCGGGTAATCGAAGAAGTGGCGGTTCCAGAAGATACGGGACACTCGGTGGCGCTTGAGCATCACCTTGTCCTCCGTCTCCGGATCGGGGCCGCCCGGCTCCATGTCGTGGTCGCGGCCGAGCTTCTTGTCATCATAGGAGGGTGCGCCCTGCAACGGCAGAACGGTCTTCCACCAATCCATGATGCGTTCGTCTTTGGAGAAGAAACGGTGGCCGCCGATATCCATGCGGTTGCCGTTGTGCTTCACGGTGCGCGAGATACCGCCGAATTCGCGGGTCCCCTCCAGCACGGTCACGTCGTACTTGTCGGCACCGCCGTCCTTGATGAGTTCCCATGCGGCGGTAAGTCCAGCCGGACCGCCGCCGATAATCACTACGGATTGCTTGTCGGTCATTATGCTCCTTATAAACGCAAAATCAGAGACAGTCTACTAGAAGCCCCGGAATCGCACACCGAAAGATGAGCGAATGCTTACAGAATTCTCCCGATATACGACCGATGCGCCGTCTTTCCATCAGCAGAAAGGCGACGCATCGAATCGTGAGGTAGGGGTATTCGGCAACGTTGCGTCACACACAGCGCGGCGAATCGGTTTGGTCTTAGGCTAATTCGTCAGCGACGAACTTTCCATAGATTCAGCGAGATGCCTGCAAGTGCAAGCAGCATCATAATCCCCGCAACACCAGTAACGGCAACACCAGTACGACTCAACTCGTTTTCCGTACCATTAGCCTGAGTGTTGCTGGGCTGATGAGTTCCCGCACCATTGTTATTCGGAGTGGTACTCGTTCCTTCACCAGTGTTAGGTCCTGTGCCCGGCTGCGTTGTGGAATCATCAGTCAGATGCGCATCGTCGCCTAGGGTTTGGTGGTCGGAGGCCAAGCAACTTTTAAGCTCAGTGAGCTTGTACCACGTGGAACCATCGGCAATCGGCGTGCATTCGGAGCGGAAGGCGATTTCCTGCTCGTTGTAGAGCATACGAACGAGCGGCGTGTAGGCACGGCCGGTCTTCGGGTCGTTGCCGGATTTGACGGCAACATCCCACTGCACATTAGCGGCCATCGGAGTCACCGATTCACCGCGCCATTCATTGTTGGCGTAGGTGTACACGTCGGTGGTGCTGGCGGCCGCCTGCTGGGTGGAACCGGGAAGGCCAAGCAGCGCGGCGAACGGCATCATCGTTTCGGCATGGGCAAAGCGGAAAGTAGCAACGGTGGATCCGCCGTTTACGCGCTCATCAATCGACGAGAAGAAATCGTCAAGCAGCGGCTGTGCGATTGTGTAGGTCTCGTCTTGGCCGGCGTAGCTCGGGCCCTTCTCGTAGAAGTCCTCGGCGTCAAGCGCCCAGGCGAACAACTTGGCGTCGTCTGCCTGCTCACCTTGGAAGTACTGGTTGAAGTCGAAGGTATGGCTGCCGGTGTTCTCGTTCTCCATATCAGCGGCGATGATGTACAGGTTGTACAGATCCATCGCGGCATCGTATTCGGAGGCGATCTTCTTCTTGGCTGCGCCGCAGGCGTCGGCATCCTTGCTGGGGTCGGCTCCCGGCGCGCAGTTGGCCTCGCCGCCCTTGGTGCCATCGACAGTGTTGTACCAGGCGTACGTGCCGTCGGCCAGTTTGGCGAGGAAGTCATCGGTGAAGATTTGTGAAAGCAAATCGTGAGAGGCTGTTTTCACGTCCTCGTTTTCGGCGATGGTTTGCTCAGCGCCTGCGATAATCGCATCGTTTTCCACGAAGTTCTGGTAATCGTCGGCACGCTGCTTGGCCTCACCGGTTTTCTCAGTGCCGTCCGGGTTTTCGGACTTGTGGAAGTACAGCGTGTTCGGCGTCTTGTCGAAAGCCGCCGCCTCGCCGGTGCCGGCCGGATCGGCGGGCGTCACAGTGCTGTTCGCCAGTTTATTGTTCGAGGCCGCGTTGAAACCGCGAGCAAAATTCTCGCCTGATTCAGTAGCGCGGGCTTCGCCAGAGGACTGATAGGCAATCTTGCCACCGTCCTTGGCTGCGTTGTCGAACAGCGTCTTGTTGCGCTCGTAGGCACGTGCGCCAATGCCCTGATGTTGGTCAGCACCCTGACCGGTGAGCATACCGTAGCCATTCTCCACATTTGCGGCGGTGATGGCTTTGAGATTCTTCATGAATTCGGACTTGATGGCATCAGACTTAAAACCGTTATCCGCTTCGGCGGCTTCGGCCATCTTCATAAGCAATGCGTCGTATTTGTAGCTGGACAGGCCGCGTGAACCGTGGCGAGCCATCGACTCGGTGTATACCGTTTCGTAGCCTTCCGGCGCCTGGCTATAGCTGGCAGTGGTCGCTTCGCTAGGTGCCACATATGGCTGCTTGCTGCTGTAATACTGGCCATCGGCCTCCAAAGCCATGGCGTGCGGAACGGTCAGAATGCCACCGGCCAGCAATGTGGCGGCAGCAACCACGCCCGCGATGGAGCCCTTAAGGCCCTGCTGCATATGGTGTGTGTTCATGCAGCATTTTCTATCAGCCGCAAGCAAACAAGACACACGATGGCAAGGTTACGAGTCTGAACTTTTGCTATGCGTTGTATGAACAATGCGCGACGCCCCGCCGTAAGATGACGGAATGCCGCGCATTGTCAATACAGGCTGTATCAGACGATTGCCTGTCAGTGAATATCGTCGGGAATGTCGATATCGGTTTTCTGGACTTCTTCGACGTTCACGTCCTTGAAGGTCACGATGCGCACGGACTTGACGAAACGGCTGGAACGGTAGACATCCCATACCCATGCGTCAGTCAGCTGCACATCGAAATACACGTCCTGACCAGCGGAACGCACGTTGAAATCGACCTTATTCGCCAAGTAGAAGCGACGCTCAGTCTCCACCACATAGGTGAACAGCTTGATGACGTCACGGTATTCCCTATACAGCGCGAGTTCGGCGTCGGTTTCGTAATTGTCGAGATCCTCGGCACTCATGCTTGTTTACTCACTCACTTTCCGTATCGCGTTTGCGGCCGCGGCCCAGCGTACGCCACCATGCTTCCTTTGAGGGCTTGCGTTCTGCCTGACCGTACGGCCAGTTGCTTTCCTCTTCGAGACTGTGGCGCATGTTCTTCTGCGTATCGTCGTGGTGCTCGGCCTGTGGCTCGACTGGCTGTGCGGCCGCCGGCGTCTGGGCCTGGGACTGCACGTCACTCGTCGTGGCGCCGGCTGCCTCACCACGCTGTGCCGGCTCGGGTTCCGGCTTGTTCTGCTGGATGGCGATGGAATGCTCGCGCGCGGACAGCGCTTCCTTGACACCCGGGTTGTCCTCAATCAAGTGCATGCCAAAAGCGTCAAGCGAACGAATCGGATCGTACTCGTCAGCCAACGTGTCCATGACGATAAGGTCCTGGTATTTGTTGTTTTCGGCATCCCACAACGCGTCGCGCGAGGTGCCGGACGGCACGAAGCCGAGCGACTGGTAGACCGAAATCGAGCGGCTGTTCTTTTCCGGCACGCTCACCCAGATGCGGTGCATGCCCAAGCCGGCCGGTTCGGGCGCGAAACCGTAGGTCATCACACGCGGCATGGCGTCACGGGAGTAGCCGCGGCCACGGTATTCACGGCCCAAGATGATCTGGATGCGGGCGGACTTGGACCAGCCGTCGATGTCGATAAGGAAAATCATGCCGATGACATTATCGGTGCTGGCCGCATCGAGCTGACCGTCATCGTCATGGTCGGCGTCAGTCAATACGGCCCATGCGATGGTGCGGCGGGATTCCGGATCACCCACACCGGATTCGGCGGGTGCCTGACCGGCTTCCCAAGCCTGGGAGCGGCGGACCCACGTGTGTACGATGGCGCGTTCGGTGACCGCATCCTTACCTGTGATCTTGGATGCGCCATAGAAGGCATCAAGTTCATCCAAACGAGGCAGGTCCTCGACGGTGGCGGGGCGCAGGTGCACCATTTCGCCACGGATTGGCGGAATGACGATGCTCTGTGGCAGATCGCGCTTCAGTTGCGCTTCGGTAGCCATGCTCAGCGTCTCGTTGGTTGCGGTCATCGGTATACGTCCCCCGGTTCGGCTTGTTTCGGCTCACGGTCCAGTGCCGAACATATCTTACTCGACTGGGTGAACGCTGGAAATGCTCTGAGTCGACTTTCTTACAGAATCAATAAAGGCTCCCGCTGGCGGGAGCTGTCTAACGGATTTGAACTGGAGAATTTCCCTACAAATAAGTGCTCCCGCTGGCGGGGGGCGGCGGCGCAGCGGGCAGCGGCGGGGCGCGGCGTTCG